>Ga0114997_10001823_pt1 | contig 17432 bp, 14 predicted proteins | sample ArcticOcean_MG_C_2_FD_87045 | JGI IMG/M metagenome (GOLD analysis project Ga0114997, IMG submission 87045) | Marine microbial communities from western Arctic Ocean - ArcticOcean_MG_CB4_136 | ecosystem: Environmental > Aquatic > Marine > Oceanic | place: Arctic Ocean: Canada Basin | collected...
AACCACAACCGTTCCCTCCATGGATGAGAATACAAAGCATCATAATTGGTGAAGATTATTATCATCTTGTTTCAGCACCTGGTCAAACTTGTGATACTATCGATCTTAGTGACTTCTTGGTTGGATCAACTTGTCGCGATGCAGTAACTCAGGTTGGAACACCAGTCCAGAAAACGGATCCTTCGACTACTTTGCGAAGTAACGGTGGCTCTTGTTCAGACACAACTCATCAGATGTATGAAATTATAATCGCTAGTTCAGCAGCCGACACACAGTGGTTAGGTCCTAATGGGATAATGCAGCCAAGTAATCTGGTTACTCCTGACCCTTCATGGGGTACCTTTACTCCATGGGGCCAAGCAGAATGGGTTGGACAACCATCCCATTCATCCACATCTGCTCAACCACAAGGGTACTTCTTTACGCATGAATTTACCTTACCATATCATGGTGCAGAATTTGACTTTTCTTGGCATGGAATGGCAAGTGACCAATTTGGTTTAGACCAGTCTAGTAGTAAATCTGGTGGCGTTTCAATAGATGGTTATCCTGCTGCAGGTTATACTGAGATAATTTTCAGTGATCCTGCAACATGGAACAGTGCACCACACCATGACCAAGAAGCTCAATGGGCTAGTGGTAAGACCTGGACTCCAATAAATCCAAGCCAGAAATATATACTACAAACTATCATTTCGAATGATGATATTCAAAGTATTCAAGGACTAATTTATGAATTGAAAGTAGAATTCTGTATGGATCCTCAGTATGAGCATCATATGCCGGATCTGCCTCCTGCAGATGCATCAGATATTGATCCTGATTTGGATGACTCTACCCTTGTTGATAAAGCAGCAGATGATAGCATACCAGGATTCCTTGCAACTTTCAGTATGGTGGCAATGGTTGCTGCTGCAATTACACTTGGTCGAAGACAAGATAATAAGTCAAATCAAGAAAGGCATTTTCCGGAACTTGATTAGAATTAAGATACATCTTACAGAATCATATAACATTGGAATCAAAAACACATTGAAGCCAGACCTTGTGCACATCTCTGATAGGGTTTATGTACGTACATGGTCTACAGAATTTACAGAGTAAGATGAGTGATTAAAATGAGTGATAAATTATTACTTGATGGAGATTGTGGCCTCTGCAATAGATCAGCAGTATTCATAGAAAAAAGATTAGCAAAAGGTAAAAAAATTAATTATTACCCAATTGAATCTAAAGAAGCACAAGAGTTGGTTAGTAATTTTTCTAAAAAACATAGAGATGCGGATTCTGTTTACCTAATACGTAATGGTAAAACATTTATTCGTTCTGCTGCAGGAATAAGAATCCTCTTATATCTAAAATGGTATTATGCAATGTGGTTTCCGTTTTTTTGGTTAATTCCATTACCGTTTCGAGATATAGGATATAGAATAATTGCAAAATACCGTTATAAGATTTTTAAAAAACCTGATGTATGTTTATTCTAATTATTTTTCTATTGGAGTTAGATTATAACCGTTCTTTTTAGTATTTATTTCTTCAAGAAGTTCTGAAATAAAATCATCTATTGGAATTTTATTTCTTTGAGCATTATTTAATCCCCTAATACTCACTTGAGAACTATTCACTTCATCGTCTCCAATAATTAGTGTATAAGGCGGTTTTAATCTTCTTAGGATCTTAATTTTTTTACCAATCGTAGAATCAGAGAAGTCAGAATCTACTCTAATGCCTAAAAAATGTAATTTTTCTGCCAACATTTCACCATATTCTGAATGTTTTTCTGAAATTGTAGCAATTGCTACCTGCGTTGGAGATAACCAAGTAGGGAACTTCCCTGCAAAATGCTCAATTAATACTCCACAGAAACGTTCCATAGAACCAAATGGAGCACGATGAATCATTACAGGTCTATGCATATTTCCATCTGCTCCTGCATATTGTAAATTGAATCTTTCAGGTAGGTTGTAATCTACTTGTACAGTTCCTAATTGCCATTCTCTACCAAGAACATCTTTGACAATAAAATCAATCTTAGGGCCATAAAATGCTGCCTCTCCAGGTTCTTCTGTGAATTCTACATCAAGGGATTTAGCAGCATTCCTACATGCTTCTTCTGCAGAATTCCAAAGTTCTTCTGAACCTACATATTTGCTGCTATCTTTGTCACGTAATCCAACACGTACACGATAATTATCCATACCCAAAGTTGAAAATATTATTTTCACTAAACTTAGGCACCCAAGTAATTCCTTTTCAATTTGGTCTTCACGGCAAAATAAATGCGCATCATCTTGTGTAAATCCTCTTACTCTAGTCATCCCACTTATTTCTCCAGATTGTTCCCAGCGATATACCGTTCCAAATTCAGCTAACCTTAAGGGTAAATCTCTGTATGATCTAGATTGTGATGAATATATTTTGATATGGTGAGGACAATTCATAGGCTTCAATAAATATCCATTAAAATCACCTTCTTGCATTTTATTTGCTAGTTCTGAGCATGAACATCCTTCATCTGCAAACTTTTTCATTTCATCATGATCAATTAATGGAGGATATTGACTTTCTTGATAATAGGGGAAATGCCCACTAGCACGATAAAGGTCCAATTTCGCAATATGTGGAGTGAAAACTTGTTTGTAATATTGTTTATGAAGTTCTGAAGAAATAAAATTTTGTAATTCTTGACGAACACTTGCTCCTCTAGGTGTCCATAAGATTAATCCTTGACCTACTGTTTCATCGATATGAAATAATTGCATATCTTTACCAATGACTCTATGGTCTCTTATTTTTGCTTCAGATAATTGTCTGATACGTTCTTTTAGTAAATTTTTTGTTGGATAGACCATTCCATAAATTCTGACTAATTGTTCATTAGATTGATCTCCTCTCCAATATGCTGAAGAAATAGAAGTTAATTTAAAGTGCATTAGATTTGAAGTTGAAGGGACATGAGGTCCCAAGCATAAATCCATAAAATCACCCTGTTTGTATATACTAGAGCCTTCTCCAGCCTCTAATTTATCATTTATAATCTCTATTTTGTAAGGATTATTATTGAATATTTCTTTCAACTCATCTTCGCTATATTCAAATCGAACCACACTCAAATTTTCTCTACAAAGCGTCTCCATTTTTTTCTCGATTTGTTTTAATTCCTCATCGCCAATATTTTGCATTGCAAAGTCATAATAAAAACCACTCTCAATCGCAGGCCCTATGGTTGGTTTTGCATTTGGGAATAATTCTGTGACTGCTTGTGCCAATAGATGTGCACATGAATGTCTAAGGATATGCATGCCTTCATCTGAATCCGCTTTTATTCCAGATATCTCACAATTTTTTGATAATTCGTAAGAAAGATCTTTTTCAACTCCATCAATTATTGCAGCAACACAACCATGTTTCCGACCATGAATGTCTGTAATTACTTCCGCAGCGGTAATTCCAGAAGCGTATTCATTGACTTCATTCGTTTCCAAAAGGACCGATATTAGTGTCATGGTTATGATACTCGCGTTTATGTGGTTATATTTGACAACGCCGCCTCTTCTTCCACTAGTTGAGTTATTACGGTGTTTCGTCACGTAGTGTCGTGACGCGAATTGGTATGCTGGTAAATCCCGACGCTGGCCTTGGAGGAAGGCTGGGATTCAAGGGTAGTGATGGACGTGCGGATGAAGCACGATTGTCAGGAGCAAAAGACCGTGCTGGGCCAAGAATGAAAGAAACTTTAACTCATATTTCTGAATTAATTAAATTAGGACGATGTCCAGAATTTGAATTATTAATTTGTGGAGGTATAATGGGTAATGATTGGGTTGAAGATATACCTTTTTCAAATAATAAAATAATTGGTAATTGGAAAGGTAAAACATCTTCTAAAGACACAGTTCAAGCTATTCAATTACTTCTAGAAGAAAGTGTAGATTTGATAATCTATGCAGGAGGGGATGGAACTACTAGAGATATCGTAGAGGCATTAGATAAATTTGGATCCTCAGATCTACCCTTGATTGGAGTCCCTTCAGGAGTTAAAATGTACTCCGGTTGTTTTGCAGAAGATACTTTTGCAGCAGCTGAAGTATTAATTGCATGGATTAAAGGAGACTTAGGATCATCTACAACTGAGGTTCTTGATATGGATGAGGAATCTTATCGTAAAGGAGAATGGAAGATTGAGATGTACGGACAGGCAATTACTCCTGCAAGCCCTCTATGGATTCAAGGTAGCAAGCATCAGATTCAAGCAGTTGGAGAGGATGAAGTAATAGAGTCCTTAAGTGAACATATTGAAGATGTTTATCTTAAAAATGAAGACTTTATTATTGTTTGGGGTGCTGGTGGAAGTTTGAAACAAATTGCTAAGCATTGTGGATTAAATACAACATTACTTGGAATTGATATTAGTAAAGGAAATGAATTGATTGGAACTGATTTATCTGAAAATGAATTAAGTATTATTTTGGATAATTATTCAAAAAATGAAATGGTATTATTATTATCTCCAATGGGAGGTCAAGGTTTTTTGATTGGAAGAGGAAATTTACAATTATCTCCAGTAGTATTAAGAAAAATTGGAATTGAAAATATAATCGGCGTTGCCACTCCTGCAAAATTACTTTCCATCTCTCGTATTAGAATCGATACAGGGGATTCTTCATTAGATAATGAAATAAGAAATAAAAAATATATAAAAATGATACAAGGTTATAGAACAATAAAAATTGTTAAAATAGACTCACCAAATAATTAAAGTTGTTTAGATGAAGCCATTAATAATCCATAAAAAGGAGGGCTTGGTTTTGTTGGGCGAGTCTTAAATTCAGGATGATATTGAGTTGCAAAGAAATATGGATGATTTGAGAGTTCAATAATTTCCATTCTTTGCCCCGATTCATCCTTGCCCACAAATTTCATACCCGCTGATTCAATAGATTCAATTAAATCTGGATTTACTTCATATCTGTGTCGATGTCTTTCATGAACAACTTTCATTCCATTGTATAATTTTGAAGCCATACTATTTTCATCTTCAATAATTGTCCCACGAGATCCTAATCGCATGGTTCCACCAAGATGTGTTTTAGATATTTCAGGCATGTAAATAACAACGGGATGAGGTGTATTATCATTAAACTCTGTTGAATTGGCATCATTCCATCCCAAAACATTCCTACAAAATTCAATTATAGCAATTTGTAAACCTAAGCAAATCCCAAGATATGGAGTAGATGAAGTTCTAGCATATTCTGCAGCTAATATTTTTCCTTCTATTCCCCGATCACCAAAGCCTCCAGGGACTAGAATACCATCAGCACTTTTCAATCTCTTCCAAGAATCAGCATGGATTTCAGGATCTGATTTTGCAACATCATGTTCAAGATTACTTGCTTCAATCCATTCGATTACCAATTTTCTAGATGCAGCAATAGATGCATGATTTAGAGCCTTAATTACAGATAAATATGAATCGGATAAGCCTGTGTATTTTCCAACCATTGCGATACTTACTTCAGTATCTAAATCATCAACATGAGTTGCCATCTCTCTCCATTCATCAAGTAATGGACGTTTAGTTGGGATTTTAAATCCAAATTTTTGTGAAAGCAATACTAATGCACCCTGTTGATCTAGAAGTAGAGGAACTCTGTAAATATTTGACACATCACTTGCAGATAATACTGCATTAGGTTTGACATGACAAAATAATGCAATTTTTTGCCTTGCATCTTCATCTAACGAAGTTTCTGAACGACAAATTATGATATTTGGGGTAATTCCTAATCCTCTTAATTCTCTTACTGAATGTTGGGTTGGTTTAGTTTTTTGTTCACCCACAGGCCCCATTACGGGAACAAGGGACACATGTACAAAGCAAATATTCTCGGCTCCTACTCTAAATTGAAATTGCCTTAAACCTTCAATAAAGGGGGCACTTTCAATATCACCTACAGTTCCTCCTAATTCTACAACACAAACATCAGGGACTTTATTTGATCCTTCTTCTGGACGATGTGCAACCTCTTCTATCCAATCTTGAATTGAATCTGTAATATGAGGGACGACTTGTACTGTTTTACCTAAGTAATCTCCTTTTCTTTCTGCTTCGATTACTTTTGAATAAATTTTACCCGTTGTTAAATTATTATCTCTGCCTAAAGTTACATCGAGAAAACGTTCATAATTTCCAAGATCTAAATCCGCTTCTCCACCATCATCCAGAACAAAAACTTCTCCATGTTCAAATGGACTCATAGTACCAGCATCACTATTCAGATAGGGGTCAATCTTGATTGCCGTAACGAATAATCCTGCTGATTTGAGTAATACGCCTAGGCTTGAAGCAGTGACTCCTTTCCCTAATCCGCTTAGGACTCCCCCCGACACAATGACGTATTTCATTTCATCAACGGGGTACAAATCCATTCGTTCTCTTTAATTATCATTTTGTTCTATTTTGATTTTTGAGTAACAAATTCTTGATGTTGTACCTTTGGATTCAAGTAATATTTGCTCCCTCGAGAGTTTATGGGAGGGACTGTAGAAAGACGAATATTAGTTACAGGTGCCCTTGGACAAATTGGAATGGAATTACTACAGGCTTTATCCAAAAAGTTTGGTTCAGAAAATGTAATTGCTACAGATATTAGGGATTCAGACGATTTAGAAAATACGGAGATTAGGTTTTTGAAATTAGATGTACTAGATGTGGAGAAGTTAGAGCAAGTAATTAAAAAATTTGAAATTAATGAGGTTTACCATTTAGCAGCAATATTGTCAGCAACAGGTGAAAAAAATCCAGAATTATGTTGGAAAATAAATATGGATGGCTTATTAAATATTTTAGAATTAGCTAGAAAATATAAGTTTAGAATTTTTGCTCCATCATCCATAGCAGTTTTTGGTTCAGATGTGGGGGAATTGGCATTTCAAAATTCCCCATTAAATCCATCTACCATTTATGGAGTTACAAAGGTTGCAGGAGAATTAATGGCCGAATATTATCATGCAGTACATGGAGTTGATATTAGAGGGATACGCTATCCCGGACTTATTTCATGGAAAGTAATGCCTGGCGGAGGAACTACCGATTATGCAGTTGAAATTTTTCATGAGGCATTATCTTCAAAAAAATATACTTGTTTTGTTGAAAAAGAGACAAGACTTCCAATGATTTACATGAAAGATGCAATTCGAGCTACACTCGAATTGATGGATGCATCAAATGAAAATTTAACTATAAGGGGCGGTTATAATTTACCAAGTCTAAACTTTACCGCAGAAGAATTATCTATGAAGATCAAAGAAAAAATTCCAGAGTTTGAATGTAATTATGTTTCAGATCATCGCCAAGAATATGCAAATTCTTGGCCTGATGAAACGGATGGCTCATTATCTGAAAAAGAATGGAATTACAAATTAGAGTTTGATTTAGATTCAATGTGCTCTGAGATGATAGAATCATTAAGTAAATAATAAAATCATTCTATTTCATCTTCTCCGCCAATCCCCTCAGGGAAAGTCGGGTCATTTTTAGCCCATAATACATCATCAATTCGTAGTATACTTATTGCAGCCGCAGTAGAACCTGCTAAACTTTGTTGATGATTTTGAATTGATTCAATAATTCCAGATTCTACCATATCGCAAATCATAAAAGTATTGATATTTAACCCTAATTTATTCCCAATATCTGGTTTTGCTGAAGCTTGAGCAGCGTTAAGCGCTAATATTTGATCGATAGGATCCAACCCTGCATTTGTAGCTAGTGTTCGAGGAATAATTTCTAGAGCATCAGCATAAGCAAGAATTGCAAGAGACTCCCTCCTTTCAAATTCATGTGACCATGTTTTCAAATTCCTACTCAATGCCATTTGAGTGGCCCCTCCTCCTGGAAGTACTTTCCCTTTTTCGATTGTTTGACATGCTACGCCCAATGCATCTGAAAAAGAATTTTCTATTTCTTGTAATAGTACATCATTACTTCCTCGCATTACTAAGGTCATACCATTTTGTTTAGTGCCCTTTAAAATCCAGTGTTTTATTCCAGACCAATTTTCTTCATTACTATATTGAAAAGCACCTAAATCCTCTTTGTTTGCTGTTGTAGGAGAAGCAACAATAGATGCTGAACAAGTACGTGCTAATAATTCTAAATCATCCCTTTCAACTCTCCTATAAGCAGTAATTTCATTTTGCTCTAGTAACCTTATGGCCGAATCATCAATACCGTCTCTACATACCACAATAGTAGGATTTAATGCAACAATTTTTTCAATTTGTAGCGAAATTAATTCCAATTCTTTTTCTCGAAATGCCGTAATCATGGAAGGATCTGAGAGAGTAATTTTTGTAGTAATTGTAGGCTTTCTTTTTTCTATGCCTCCATCAATAATTAGTATTGTTCCCTTCTTATGGTTTCTTTCCATATCTGGACTACACGCTTGTTTTGCAAGTACTAACCCTTCAACAAGATAAGTATCTGTTACAATACCTCCCTTCTTTGAAATAATTTTAATATTATTTGGATTTGCAATTTCCCCTCCCTCTTCTGTATGTGTGGTAATTCCTTTTGCTGCATCACAAGCTAATATTGCAAGTTTTTCTTGTAATAGTAATCCCCCTTTTCCTGAAAGTGCCGTCTTTGTAACCGCCTCTAGAAATTGATCTTTAGTCGAATTAATTGCAAGTGATTCAATTAATTCGGTAGATTTTTCATAAGCAAGTGAATATCCATTTGCTATGATTGAAGGATGAATTCCTTTAACATATAACTCCCATGCATTTTGTAAAAGTTCAGAAGCCAATAATACTGAGGAAGTAGTCCCGTCATGGACTGTATTTTCTTGGTTTGTAGCGATATCAATTAACATTTTAGCTATTGGGTGTTCAATCTTTGCATTCTTTAATACTGTAACTCCATCGTTAGTAATTTTTACAGAACCATTTTCTGAAACAAGCATTTTATCAAGGCCCTTAGGACCTAATGTTGTTCTAATCGCCCCCGCTAATGCATTAGCAGCTCCAATATTTCTGTACAAAGCTTCCTTTCCTTTAATACGGCTAGTGCCATTCAATAACTGAGCTTCATCTCCTCCACTCATTTCAAACAAATGGTCCAATTGCTATTTAGTATTAAGCCCATCTGAAAAGTGATTGTTCAATATTTCAAATGTAAATACATCCAAAAGAAAATAATGTTTATATAGTCCCACTATACAACCTCAGGTTAACTAGTGGAGTGATATAGGTGTCCGATGAAGCAAATGACAAATTTGAAGATGAAATAATCAAACAATTAATGGAATTATTTTCAGGAATGAATTTACCAATGGATGAAAAAATATTTACTGGTATGGTTAAAGATATGATAAAGCAATTTGATATGATGGGCATAGATCCAGAAAAATTCAATACAAAAGATCTTAACTTTAATATTGATGCAAGTTCGATTAAAGATGCAATATCTGGTGGCGCAGATATAGCAGAAATGTTCAATAATCTTGGATTTAGAGTCGAACAAAAATCAGGTAATCAAAAACAACCAGTCAATATAGATGTTGATGAAGATTCTCAAGCGGAAGAAATCCAAGAGTTACCTAAAGCAGATTGGTATCTAGATGGATGGCATCTTCATGCTACAACTGATATTTCTAAATATGATGTAGTTAGTGATGAAATATCATTACATTTAGTAAATAATGGGAGATTATTAGAGATATTTTCAACATCGCAAGTATCTCCACTCAAGAGAATAAGTCTTCCACAATCATGTGATACTCTTGATGTATGGGACTTAAATAATGGGATTTTGGATATGAAGCTTAAGCTTCGTCCACCAAATTCAAGCGGAATGATTAGTATAGAGGAGGAATAAAAATGGGAACGATAATTGGAATAGATTTAGGAACGACAAACAGCTGTGTGGCAACACTTGAAAATGGAGAAGCGGTAATTATACCCAATTCAGAAGGTGCAAGGACTACCCCTAGCGTAGTTGCTTTTACCAAAGAGGGTGAGCGATTAATTGGGATAACTGCAAAACGTCAAGCAGTTACCAATTCAGAGCGTACTATTTTGTCTGTAAAGAGAGAAATGGGTACAAAATGGAATATGGATTTAGATGATAATAAATATACCCCACAAGAGGTTTCGGCATTTATTTTACAAAAATTAAAAGCCGATGCTGAAGCATATCTCGGACATAAGGTCTCAAAGGCAGTAATCACTTGTCCTGCATATTTTACAGATGCACAAAGAAAAGCAACAAAAGATGCTGGTAGAATTGCTGGTTTAGAAGTCTTAAGAATTATCAATGAACCTACTGCTGCAGCACTTGCATACGGAATTGACAAAGAAGATGATCAAACAATATTGGTATATGATCTTGGAGGAGGAACATTTGATGTTTCAATACTAGAGATTTATTCTGTTGACGGACAACCACAGATTGAAGTTAAAGCCACAGATGGTAATAATAGATTAGGTGGTGATGACTTCGATGAAGCCATAATCACATGGTTAGTTAGCGATTTCAAAAAATCAACAGGCATAGATCTTAGTAAAGATAACCAAGCAATGAGTAGATTAAAAGAGGCAGCAGAGAAAGCTAAAATAGAATTGTCTGGAACTACTCAAACACAAGTAAATTTACCATTTGTTACTATGAAAGATGGACAACCAGAACATCTTGACATATCTCTTACTCGGGCAAAATTTGATGAATTAACTTCTAAATTAGTAGAATCTACAATGAAACCTACATTAAAAGCATTAAAAGAAGCAGGAATCGATAAAAAAGAAGTTGACAAAGTAATATTAATTGGTGGTTCAACTAGAATTCCAGCAGTACAAGATGCTTTAGAAAAAGCGATTGGAAAGAAACCATTCAAAGGAATGAATCCCGATGAAGCAGTAGCTGCAGGAGCGGCATTGCAAGCAGGAATTATTATTGGAGATGAAGACGTTGGTGATATTTTACTCTTAGATGTAACACCACTTTCACTCGGAATTGAGACTTTAGGGGGAGTAATGACACGCCTAATTGATAGAAATACTACAATTCCTACACGCCGTAGCGAAGTATTTTCTACAGCAGCAGATAATCAGCCTGCTGTGGAAGTACATGTATTGCAAGGAGAACGTGAATTTGCAAAGGATAACGTTACACTCGGGCAATTCCATTTAGTTGGAATCCCAGCAGCACCTCGTGGAGTTCCACAAATCGAAGTAACATTCGATATAGATGCTAATGGTATTGCAAATGTGACAGCAAAAGATTTGGGTACTGGAACAGAGCAATCAGTAAAAATAGAATCACAAACCTCACTAAGTGAAGATGAAATCCAAACTAAAATCAATGAAGCGGAAGAATTCGCAGAAGAAGACAAAAGAAGAAAAGCTCGTGTTGATTTACGTAATCAAGCAGATAGTATTGTTTATCAAACTAAGAAAACTTTAGATGAAGCAAGTGATAAATTAGATGATTCAGAGACTGAAGGAGTAAAATCACTTCTTGATGAATTAGATTTATTAATTCGTAAGGATGATCAGTTAATAGATTTTGAAGAGATTGATGAAGCTGCAATACAAGCTAAAGTAAGTGAAATAGAAGCATCGATGCATAGTATCTCAACTAAGCTTTACGAAGCAGCAGCAGCAGCAGTATCAGAAGAACAGACATCTAATGAGGGTGGAACATCAATAAATATTGATGATGATGTTGTTGATACTGATTATGAAATAATTGATGATACAGAATGATTGAATTGTTAATATCAGACATGATACTATAAGTTTCATAGAATCAAATAGATTCCGAGGTAATGGTAGAGATGCGCGTAGTCAGTTCAATCATCCCAACACATAGAGTGCAAGAAGGAGGTGGATTTTGGGTTCGTCGACCGGTCGCCATGGGGAGCCTCATGAGTCCATTTTTGCTATTAGATGAGATGGGACCCAATGTAACCAAACCAGGAGAAGCAATTGGAGCCCCATGGCATCCACATCGTGGATTTGAAACGGTAACATATCTTTTGGATGGCAGGATGCAACATGAAGATAGTGCAGGAAACAAAGGAGAATTAGGACCAGGCGATGTTCAATGGATGACTGCAGGAAAAGGAATAATTCACTCTGAGGAACCGCATGATGAATTCCAAAAAACGGGAGGCAGAATGCATGGTTTCCAAATTTGGGTTAATCTACCTGCAAAAGATAAGATGATGCCGCCTCGTTATCAAGAAATACCAGCTGAAGAATCTCCAACTATTGAGAGGGATGGTGTATGGGCTCGTGTGGTTGCAGGTGAATGCTTAGGTCTTGAATCCTCCATTAATACTATGATTCCAATTGAATATATACATGTAAAGATGGATGAAGGTTCGAAACTTGAAAAAAGAATTAACTCTACATTGAATGCTATGATCTATGTATTCGGTGGAGAGATTAGGTTACAAGATAAGGTAGTAAGAGATGGAGAATTAGCATTGTTATCTGAAGGAGAAAATATTTCTATCCTCTCAAAGCAATCTTCTGAATTTTTAATTTTGGCAGGTCCTGAATTAAATGAGCCAATCGCCCGCTATGGTCCATTTGTAATGAATACTAAAGAAGAAATTCAACAAGCATATCTTGATTACCAGAATGGAAATTTTGCTAATTAAAATTACTATATATCTATCTCTATATTTTCATCTTTAACTCTTGTTTCAAATATTTTTAAATCTTTTTTCCTTGAAAACTTCCCTACCATTTTTCCATATGGAGGAAATAGGGGAAATGGTGACCATTCCAATAAACTTCCATCTTTTATTTTATGAGTTGTTTGATGAAGTGGACACCTTATACACCCATCTTTTATTTTGGCCCCATAAGCAAGAGGCCATCTCATGTGTCTACACAGTGCTTCTGTTGCAAAATATCCTTCCTCAGTTTGACCAAGTAATACCATCTTCTTAGAAACCATAATCATTTTTTTCTTACCTGGTTTTAATCGTTTAGATTTTAGTGCAACATGCCAAGCCATAAAATCCCTCATTATACCAATATTTGCGACATTCCACCATCTAAATGTAATACCTGTCCCGTTAAATTATCAGGCGCATTTGTCAATAACCAAACTATACTATCAGCGATTTCATCAATCTGATTAATTCTTTTTAATGGAATCATTTTTTCTGATGCTTCACGTATTAATTCAGAACGTAGTATTTTTTCTGCAAGCCTAGTATCTGTTAGACCTGGTGCTACAGCATTTACTCTTATCCCCCTCTTAGCATATGTTGCTGCTGCAGAACGGACCATTGCTTCTATTCCTCCTTTTGCAGCTGCGATAGCTTCATGATTAACTAAACCCAGACTTGCAGCAACGCTTGAGGTAAAAACCATTCTTCCACCTCCATTACGTAGCATAATTTTACCTGCTAAGGATAGTGTCAAAAAAGCACTTGAGAGGTTAGTCCTAATTACTTCATCAAAGTCCTCTAATTTCAATGCATGAGGGGGTGAAATAGAGATTGACCCTACGAGATGTGCCACTCCTGAAATTTTTCCGTTACCTTTGTTTAGTGCCGCTTCTAGAGCAGTAGTTACAATCTCAAAATCTAATGCATCACCAGTAAAAACGCTTGCTCCCATTTCTTCCAAATGACTCACTCTACTAGAATTTCTAGCAAGTAATGTTACAGATTTACCCTTTGATAATAATTTCTCTGCGGTATTGATGGCAATATCACTACTTGCACCAACTAACAAATAAGACTCCGTCATGATTTATGGTTATTTTATTATTATTTATACTACTGTTCAATTTCTATGAACATTCTAAGTAATAATTGTGAATTATTTAATCATTTTTGATTAAATGATACAGAGTTCGAACATGCACTCCAGTTGCTCCGTGTGCTACTGTGGCATTACTTGATGCACCCCATGCAGTTCCTGCGATATCTAAATGCGCCCAAGGATATTGTTCAGCATCTTTATCGTCACTCATCTTTGGAACAAATTGTTTTAGGAATGCAGCAGCAGTATTTGATCCACCCCAGCGTGTAGTGCCTAGATTCCTTACATCTGCAATTTTAGAACCTGTCATTTCTTTTTCAAAAGCAGGCAAAAGTGGCATTGGCCAAGCTAGTTCGTCTAATTCTGCTCCAGTGGAACGAATTGTTTCTAAAAGTTCATCATTATTTGACCAAAGTCCACTTGCTTCATGCCCTAATGCCACAACACAGGCACCGGTTAATGTTGCTAGATCAATAATGAACTTTGGATTAAATTCTCCAGATTTCCATAAGCCATCAGCAAGAACATTTCTTCCTTCAGCATCTGTATTTAGAACTTCTATTGTCTTTCCCGAATAAGTACTTATTACATCACCTGGTCTATAAGCATTAGAACTAGGCATATTTTCAGCCATACAGGTTATGCCTACAATATGTTTTGAATGGCCACAAGCAGAGAGCGCCTGCATTAACCCGAATACTGTAGCAGATCCATGCATGTCATACTTCATTTCATCCATACTTGCTCCGGGCTTAAGTGAGATTCCACCAGTATCAAATGTGATTCCTTTTCCTACAATTACTGGCGGATTTCCTTTTCCACTTGGTTTATTCATCTCAAAAATTACCATACATGGTTTTCTGCTACTTCCTTTTCCAACGTTTTCAAGACCACCCATTTTATTTTCAAGAATCCCTTCCCAATCGATTATAGTTACAGAGACATTTTTCTTCCCCTTAGCCCAATCCTCAGCCATTTTAGCATAAGCCATTGGATAGAGATCATTCGGAGGAGCATTCCCTAAATCTCTAGCTAAATGAACCCCTGTAGCAACATTATGGTACTCTGTACATAGTTCCTTCAAAGAATCAACATTTCTCGGAGAGCATTGTATATGTAAGTTAAATGGAGCATCATTTTCTTTATCGTCATCATCTTTCGAAATATATTTGTCATACTTATAATCTCTTAACATCATCCCTTCAACAAATGCTCCCATTAGATTTACTTTCCAATCTGAAGAGAATCTCACAGTCAAATTTTTTCCATGTTTTTTTGAAAGTTTTGCTAATAATTTAGCACCAGTATCTCTAGCAATTTTTGAAGTAACATTTTCTTTTTTTCCTAATCCTACAAGAACCGCTTTATTTCCTCCTCCAAAAACACTTATGCTTTCTTCTGACTTTCCAGAAAAATCATCACTTGCTAGAATATTTTTAATTAAGCTTTTAGTAACTCTATCTGCATCATTCATAGTTTTATTTGGAGGTTTTTCACAGCCTTCAAAACAAGGTAAAATTAGTGTACCATTTAGAGATGAAATTTCTTCTACTTGTATATTCATTGTATCACGCAATCGACTCCATTAGGTTCGACTATTCAAAGACGGCGATTAATTTCGACGCTTATTCCATGCGGTAGCTAATAAAAACACAATGAGTATTGCAGCAGGATCAAAAATTAATGAACCACCTAGAAAGCTTTTTTCTTCATCATAATTAATCTTGATAATATTATTTGAAATATTTTCATTAACCCATTTTGCAGAATCAATTACACGTTTTTGATAATATAGCTCAAAGAAACCATTATCAATTAATGATAGATTTGATGCATCTAATACTATACTTGAACTATTTGTTGCATTTACTGAAAAATTAGTCGAGCTCCATAAGACTAATCCCGTATTATCTAGATATTGTACAGTTGCATTTGCAGTGGTAGCGTAGCCTAAATTCTTAACATCAAGATTTATTTCATTACCCGCATCAATTTCCATTGAAGTTACATTTAATCTAGCTCTCCAATACCAGATATTTGTAATTAGATATTTCATTACATCTAATTCTTCACCAAGCCGGCTTGATAATGGTTCAATTGTTCCTAGTGCCCATTGTTCATCATCCGTTTCGAATGTAAATGTTGGAAATCCCATCACCCCATATCCATAATCTCTACTGGTTCCGCAATTAGGGTATAATCCTTGATTTGCATTTTGGATAGGAATATCTGAAATATTTGCATGTACATCATCTCTTATGGAATGAAACAACTCCCAATCTGAAGGTTGTTCTGGCCACCTTCCCCATGGATACAACATAATCCAAACTCCAGTATGCATAGTTACATACAGATCAGCATCAGGAACTACCGTATTCATGTAGATTGAATTTGCAAGTGTTTCAGATTCGCTGAATGCAGCACTACCTGGTTGAGTAGGGTTATTGGGGGGGCAATTATTCCAATAATGGTCATAATTTCGATTCAAATCTACTTGATTTATATTCCAGCGTGTATCAATATCATTACCATCTGCATTAAGCATAATGAGGATATGTATCTCTGTCTTAGTAAGTACATCAATGACCTCTTGATCTCCAGTTGTCCACCCCTCGATGTAAAATTCTGCAGTTAGAAATGCAAGTTCGGTTCCAAGATGTTCATTTCCATGATGGCCACCATCAATGAATACAATGTCTTTCTTTGTCCCATCTGGTTTTGTTTCTATACTCCAATCAGATAATCGAACAACCCATAGTTCTCTTCCAAGTTCAGTGTTACCAGCACTAATTAAATCAACGATATCAGGATTATCATCAGCCCATGCGTTGACATCAATTGTTAAAGTTGCGTAATTATGATACCATTGTTCTTGAATAATATCTGGTTGTTGAGCCATACCCACATTAGAGAATAATGAGGCGGAGATAAAAAATGAAAGAAGAATAATGGCTCTAAGTTTCATTTCATCACCTCTTGATTATTAATCCATTTTTCAAATTCTATATTTGCACTTGCAGTAATTCTCATGATGCAAGGGACCTCATAGGAATGTAATTCCTTGATTCTCTTTTCTACTTCATCTATTTTATTTTTATTGAATTTAATTAAACTAACGATTTCATTTTCATTTACTTTTTCATTTTCCCAATTGAATATACTATTTATTGGAAAAAAGTTAGCACAAGCAATCAAATTTTCATCTAATAATGACTTACATAGCGCTTCAGCATCACTCTTAGTTGGGTGAGTCACGTAGAGTAATCCTAGCGCCATTATTAGCGGGTCATGGTGTTATACAATGTAATTTGGGGTAGGTATCTGTTGTGAATCATTATTATTCAGATAATGAGTCGAGGGTACATGGCCAATGAAGATAAAGCAGGCAAATCTACAGAAGATAATGAGGATTATTCAAAGTGGACAAATGAACAATTAGTTGAAGCGGGATGGACTGCAGAACAAGTTGTATCCTTAAGAAGTGGGAATTCAGAAGCAGTAGTTGAAGAAGCAGTAGTTGAAGAAGCAGCAGTTGAAGAAGCAGCAGTTGAAGAAGCAGCAGTTGAAGAAGCAGCAGTTGAAGAAGCAGCAGTTGAAGAAGCAGCAGTTGAAGAAGCAGCAGTTGAAGAAGCAGCAGT
>Ga0114997_10001825_pt1 | contig 17414 bp, 15 predicted proteins | sample ArcticOcean_MG_C_2_FD_87045 | JGI IMG/M metagenome (GOLD analysis project Ga0114997, IMG submission 87045) | Marine microbial communities from western Arctic Ocean - ArcticOcean_MG_CB4_136 | ecosystem: Environmental > Aquatic > Marine > Oceanic | place: Arctic Ocean: Canada Basin | collected...
AAAAAATAGTACAAGATATTAGAAATAATAAAGGTCCAGCATTAATTCTTTTAGACACATATAGATGGCTTGAACATTGTGGACCAAATAATGATGATATTTTAAGCTATAGATCAAAAAAAGAAGTAGAGATATGGTTAAAGAAATGTCCTCTTAAAAAGATAGAAAAATTTCTTATTAAGAAAAAAATCATAAATAAAAGATTAATTAAAAAAATGCATGTAGAATTAGATACTCAAATTGAGGGAGCCTTTAAGCATGCACAGAAAAGTTCATTTCCTAAATCTTCATCTTTAAATCAAGATATTTATTCAAAATAATGAAAAAATTATTAAAGTTTTCAGAGTCAATCAATAATGCCTTAGATCTTGCTATGAAAAAAAATAAAAAAGTTATTATTCTTGGTTTAGGAGTGGATGATCCAAAAAGAATTTTTAGTACAACTAAATTATTAAAAGAAAAATATGGATCACAAAGAGTTTTCGATATGCCCACGGCTGAAAATGGAATGACAGGAATAGCAATAGGCTGTTCTCTAGAAGGGTTTAGGCCAATAATAAGTCATCAAAGAGTGGAATTTTCACTTCTTGCTATGGAACAAATAATAAATCAAGCAGCAAAGTGGAATTATATGAATGCTGGGCAGAGATCTGTGCCAATAGTTATAAGATTGATAATTGGAAGAGGATGGGGGCAGGGCCCACAGCACTCACAAAGCTTAGAGTCAATTTTTGCTCACATACCAGGATTAAAGGTAGTATCACCATCAAATGCTTATGATGCAAAAGGCCTTCTGCTTTCAAGCATTGAGGATAATAATCCAGTTATATTTTTTGAACACAGGTGGCTCCATGAAAGTTTAGGCAACGTTCCAAAGAAATATTATAAAATCCCAATTGGAAAAGCAAAAATTGTAAATAAAGGCAAAGATATAACAATAGTAAGCAGCTCTTTAATGACGGTCGAGGCAATGAAATGTTTAAAAATTTTCAAAAAATATAAAATAAATCCTGAAATAATTGATTTAAGATCAATTAGGCCCCTTGATAAAAAAACAATTTTGAAATCTGTTAATAAAACTAAAAGATTGTTAGCTGTAGATAATGGATGGACTAATTTTGGTATAAGTTCTGAAATAATCTCTTTGGTATCTGAAAATTTATCAGATAAGCTAAAATCAAAGCCTGTAAGAATTGGTGTAAATGACTCACCCATACCGAGCTCAAGAGCTCTTGCTAAATATTGCTACCCTAGCGTTAATGAAATAATTAAATCAGTTTTTAAAATGTTAGATAAAAAGATAAATAAAAAAGATCTTATAAAATTACCACTTAATAAAACAGATGTACCAGATGACACCTTTAAAGGACCTTTCTAATGGCAGCTCAATTTATTTCCCTTAATTATAAAAAAATAAAGGAAGATTATTATACGCAATTGACGTCTAAACTTAGAGACTTTGGAGAAAATCATTTGCAATATTGGGTACCAGAGGATGACATTATTTCGAGTTTAGCAAACTTATTTTTTTCTTTATCTGAAAGTAATTACTTAAATTTTGAAATTCAATTAAAAAAAAATTTAATCAATTTAAAAGTTGAAAATCAAATAAATGATAATTTTAAATTGTTTGCTGAAATAAATTTTAACCAAAAAGATGATTATTTTATATTACAAGTTAAAGATTTAAATAAAGATAATCTTAAGTTATTTTTAGATAATTATTTTATAAACTTTAAGAAAGTTGAAACTTTTTCAAAAATAATTAAAAAATCAATAAAAAAAAATTTAAGTCTAAAAGATGTAGCTGAAGAGATTCAAAGAGAATATGTTATTGAAAAATTAGATAATACATTTCAAGTTAAAATTGAAAGATTCAAGAGTAATTTAAGTTCTTTTAATTATTTTTCAGAACATGATGGGTATGGAATTTGTTTATCTATTGAAAAAAAAATTATTCATAAAGTGAATTTTTATGGAAAAGAAGATAAATTACAAAATTTCTTTTTAGATAAATTTTGTAATTTGATTATTAATAAACCATTATTTGAAGCATATGAGCATGGAGTTGTAAGATTAGAATTTGAGCTAAGGAATGAAAAAATTTCACAAAAAATTAAAGGCATAATCACAGGACTTGTTTTGTCGACTATTTTTGAGATACCAAAAAAACTTATAAAATCTGTGTGGACAGAATACAAAAATAAAAATTCAGTAGAAATAAAAAATTTATATGATTATAATTTATCAGAAAGCTGGATAAATCTTAGTTATGAAAAAAAAATTGATAAAATTAAACAAACAATTAAACAGTTCAAAATAGCAAATGATTTAAGTGAACAATTTGATTTTGATAATTTACATGATGACAACATCAGAATAACAATTAAATTTTATGAGAACGAAAATGACCTGCTTAAATCCAAGATTCTCTTAAAGTTTGAGAAATATATAAGAAAATATCTTGATAAAAGACTGGAGATTTTTTATAAAGAGCTTAAAGATAGTAATAAGTTAAGGTCAAAAAATCTTAAGAGTTAAATTATGCAGGAACATCAAGAACTTATATTAGATTCTACAAAAATTAGCTGGCACAAAGAAAGAATTGATGCATGGGCAAGAGGTGAGAGAATAGCGCCAATAACTATCGATATGTCATTAACAAGAGCCTGTAATTACTCGTGTGGGTTTTGCTATGCCATGTTTCAAGAAAATGCCAGAAAAGACATAACCAAAGAAGTTATTTACAATTTTTTAGAAGATTGTGCAGAAGTTGGAGTAAAAGGAATTAGTTTTGTATCTGATGGAGAGAGTACAATATCACCTGTTTTTATTGATGCTTGCAAAAGAGGGCATGAGCTTGGTATTTCAATGGCTGTAGGAACAAATGCTTTTGTTCTAACTAAGAATAAGTTGGAACAGGTTTTGCCTTACTTGACTTATTTGCGAGTAAATTTTTCTGCAGGTGAGAGAAAAAGATATTCAGAAATTATGGGATGTAAAGAGTCTTCATTTGATAGAGTTTGTCAGAATATAGAAGATATGGTTGCAATTAAAAAAAGAGATAACTTAAAGGTGACTATTGGTATGCAAATGGTGCTGATGCCACAAGACCATGATCAAATTATTCCACTAGCAGAATTAGGTAAAAAACTTAGACCAGACTACACTATCATAAAGCATTGCTCGGACAATGAAGATGGAGGACTAGGTATAAATTATAAAGACTATGAAAAACATTTTGATTTACTTAAGAAAGCAGAAAGTTATTCAGATGATGAATACAAAGTTGTAATTAAGTGGTCAAAGATAAAAGATGAGGGTGTAAGAAAATATCAGCGATGTTTTGGTGCTCCATTTATGATACAATTATCTGGTTCTGGCTTGGTAGCCCCATGTGGAATGCTTTTCAATGAAAAATATAAAAAATTTCATATGGGAAATATTGTTGATAAAAGATTTAAAGATATATTGCAGTCAGATCAGTATTGGGATGTCATGAACTATCTCGCATCTCCAGAATTTAATGCACAGAAAATGTGTGGATCGTTATGCTTACAACATAAAGTTAATGAAGCATTAGACTCGTATGTTAAAGGTGAAACAGAATTAAACACACCTGAAAACTCTACTGAGCCCATGCATGTTAATTTTATTTAATCCAGAATTTTAATCTCAAAATAATTATAAAAGATATAGAGTAAAAAATATTTTTTAATTTTAAAGCAGTGCTATTTGAGTTTTTTGAATAATTAATTTTATAGCCTATAATATGATAATTATTCGTAAACCTTAACATTCTTAAAAGTAATTCAGCTAAAAAACTAAAACTAAAATTCTCAATTTTTCTTAGACATTTTTTTAAAAAAACCGACCTGTATACTACCAAGCCATTATAATAAGGTATTCTATGTAAAAATAAAAAGTTTATAAAGAAAGTATATACCATAGAAATAATTCTTCTATGCAATGGTCTTGCATTCTTATTTTGAACATAGGGAATAATAATATCATAATTTGATAAATCTTTTAACAAGGGTCTTATCCCATTAAATGTATGTTCATTATCACCTGGTAAAAAAAAGACAAATTTCTTCTTAGAGCTTAACATCCCCCTTTTAATTGAGTATCCAAGCCCTTTATTAATTTGATTATTTATAATTTTAATCTTTTTATTTTTTTTCTTTATATTGGTAATAATTTTTAAAGAATTATCACTTGATCCATCATTAACAAAAATTATTTCATAATTAAAAATTTTACTTAAACTTAGGGCTTTTTTTAAATTTAAATAAACATTATTAATGTTATCTTCTTCATTAAAAACTGGGATGACTATAGATATTTCAGAACTCATTTATAATTAATTCTTTATTAAAAATTATTTTTGATAATTCCTATCATTTGACTAATTTGAATTTTAAGATGTTCAAATGATTTTAATCTTAAGAGTCTTCTAATTATCATCGAAAATCTGAAATAAAAATCAAAATTAGCCTTTCTTCTTATTTCCATAAGCTTTTCCGATGAAATAAATTTTGAGGAATAATTAGTATGCAGAGTATCAGCAAGATCTACATCTAAAATTTTATTATCTGCAATTGCATCTTTTCTAAAAGAACTACCTGGTAAAGGAGCAGCAATATTAAAAGAAGCATAATCAATTTTAATTTTTTTTGAATAATCAATTGTTTTCATGACATCTTCTTCAGTTTCATGAGGTAGGCCAATTATAAAATCTGCACAAATATTAATCTTAATTTTATTTGCATGGTCTATTAAAGCATTAAGAGTTTTTTCGACAACCTTCCTATTATATTTAGCCAAACTCTCTAAATCTACAGAGTCAATGCCAATTATTATTGTATGACAACCTGCTTTTTTCATTAAATCTAAAAACTCTGGGTCGTACATACTTGGATGAAAGTAACAAGAAAAAGGTAAAGAAAGACCATCATCTATTATTTTTCTTAATAAGTCTTTCCTATCATTTTTTGGAATACCAAATACTTTATCAAAAAATTGTATCTCCTTAAAACCAAGTTTTTTAATATATTTTATTTCATTAATTATGGATTGATTTGTCCTACTAATTGGATGCATAATGCCACTTGTGCAGTATGAGCAAGAATAAGTGCACCCCCACATTGTAGTTAAAGTTGTAAAATTTTTAGTTGTTAGGAATGGCCATGAATAACCTTTTTTAAATAACTCATGTCTTGGCACATTTGAATCGATCATTGTTAATTTTTTTAATTCTTTGAAAAAAGGATGGTTATTGGGGTCAGTAATTAGACAACTAATTTCTATATTTTCTTTGTTCTTTTTTTTTTGTCTAATTTTTATAATTTCTTTTAACTCTAAATTATAAGGCTTATAAACTATTCCATCAGCATCATTATTTAAGATATGTTCTCTAAAATTTTTTTCTACAAAGATATCTCCTAAAACACATATGGTTTTTTCAAAAAATAACTTTCTTATTGAATGAAAATATTCTAAGTCCTCATAGTAACAAGCTGAACCAGTTGCAAAAAATATTAAATCTACATCAGCTTCTTTATATTCATCTAGTTTTTTAAAAAATAATTGATCACTCATTTGATCACAGGTTCCATCTAATAAAAAACCCTCATCTGAATCTGATAAATATGAAGAGATGATCATAAAATCATTTGGTTGCCACAAGTAACTTGCTTTAGCTTCATGTGAACAATCTATTAATCTTACGAATTGTTTATTGTTTTTTGAAGGTGGATTTATGAATAATAATTTCATTGTTTATTTATATCTATTAGTATACATGGTATTTTCAAGTTCTACTATAATTTCTTTATTTTGAAAAATGTCAAAGAATAATTTTTTTAAAAACCTATTAATAAAAACTCAAAAAAAATGTCCGTGCTGCAATCAAGATAATAAACAGTCAAATTCCACAAATGTAATAGATCTTCCAAAATATCCAATTACTGAATTTTACAGGAATCAAAGATCAAAATTAATTTCTGATGCACTGATAAACCAAAAAGTATTATTTTGTAAAACATGCGATCATATGTACCTTCAAAATATACTGGATGTTAATAAAATTTATAGAAATTATATTACCTCAACAAACTCAAGTGGAGGAGCAGTATTATGTTTAAAAAATTTTTATAGTTTTATTTATAAAAAAAATAAAAATATTGATCGATATAATCTAGTGGACATAGGTGGAAATGACTCTACTTTTTTGAAATTATTTAGAAAAAATAAAAAGTTAAAAATAAACATAGATCCAAATGCTAGCTCAAGTAAAAAAAATATAATATTAAAGAAAGTATTTTTAGAAAATATTAATTTTAATCAAATTGCACAATCAAAGAATAAAACTGCATATTTGTCAAGTCACACAATAGAGCATTTGGAGAATCCAATCTTGTTACTTAAAAATTTATCAGAAGTTTTAAAAAAAGATGATGTTATTTATCTTCAATTTCCGTCATTAGAAAAACTTGTAGAGCATATGAGGTTTGATCAAATATGTCATCAGCATATTAATTATTTCTCTTTGAAATCAATTTCAAAAGTTTTATTAAAATTAAAACTTTATATTAATGATTATGAATTTGACACTAGTCATTTTGGAACTCTAAGAATTAAAATATCAAGATCAAATATAAATAATAAAAAATTAATTTTTTCAAAAAAAATGTATATTAATCTAAAAAACTCTTATAATAATTTTTCAAAGTATTATGCTCAATTAAATTATACTCTAAAAAATTATTTTAAAAATGGCCAAGGGTATGGGGCCGGATTGATGGTTCCAATATTAGCTTACTACCTTCCTTTAATAAATAATCTTGATGTAATAATTGATGAAAACCCTGAAAAGTTGAATAAAAAATTTATTAATTTAAAACCAATTATAAAAAATAAGTTAGCAATTAACAAAAATAAACCTATGCTTGTAACGTCAATAAGCACTAAGGCAGCTGGTAGACAAATTTTTAACAAGTTATCAAAACATGGAATAGATGATATATGTATTCCTTCAATTGTAATATGATTTCATGAACTTAAATTTAGTAGGTAAAAATGCCTTTATTACTGGAGGGGCAAATGGTATTGGAGAAGAAATTGCATACAAACTTGCATCAGAAGGATCAAATATATTTGTTACATCAAGAAAGAGAAAAAGTATAACCGATCTTAAAAAAAAGCTTTTAAAATTTAACGTAAAAGTCGATGGTGTAGTTCTAGATTTTCTTAAAAAAAACTGGATACAAAAAATGAAAAATTTTTTGAAAAAAAAAAAAATTGATATTTTAATAAATAATGCTGGTCATAATTTAAACGTAACAGATCCATATTGTAAAAAAAAAGACTGGGATCAGGTAATGGATATTAATTTTTATAATTCAATAGAAACATGTAATTTATTAATACCACAAATGAAAAAAAACAAATGGGGTAGAATAATCAACATTACTTCTTGTGCAGGTTTGGAAAATATGGGACCTGTAACCTACGGTGTAGCTAAGGCAGCATTAACTGCATATACTAGAACTATGGGGAGAATTTTAGCTACAGAAGCAAAAGATGTAGTTATGACAGCTATATTCCCTGGGGTAGTTGTTACAAAAGGAGGACATTGGGACAAAGTTTTAAAAAAAAATCCAGCTAGAGCTAAAAAATATTTAAAAGATAGGGCCCCACTTGGTAGATTTGGAAAGCCAAATGAGATAGCACCAGTTGTTGCATTTTATTGTTCTGAGTTTGCATCATTCTCACACGGAGCAATAATACCTGTTGATGCGGGCCAATCAAGACACTACATGTATTTTAATTATCTTAATTAAGACTGAATATTATTTTATGAAATTAACAGACACTATAGCAAGAACACTTAAAGAATATAAAATTAAACATGTATTTGGCTTGCAGGGAGGTGCTGCAGTTCATATTTTTGATTCATTAGAAAAAAATAAAATTGGCGTAACATATACAAATCATGAACAGTCAGCTGCTCTTGCGGCAGTTGCGTATGCAAAAGCAACAAACCATATTGGTTGCGTTGTAGTTACAACGGGACCAGCAACAACAAACACGATGACAGGTTTGCTTTCGGCATGGCAAGATTCTGTACCATGTATATTCATTAGTGGACAATCAAGGTCTCAACATACCTCGTATGGGAAAAAAGTTAGACAGGTAGGAACTCAAGAAGTTAATATTTGTGATATCGTTAGACCAATTACAAAATATGTAAAATTTATAGATAACAAAGATACTTTTTTAGATGAGTTAAATAAAGCAATCACTATCGCAAATAGTGGAAGAAAAGGTCCTGTATGGATTGATTTACCCATAGAATTTCAATGGACAAATATTTCTTTAAAAAAAAAAAAAATAACTCAAAAAACTATTAAATTTAAAAATTTAAAACTAAGTTTATTCAACAATCTAGTTAAAAAATCGAAAAAACCCCTATTCATAATCGGATATGGTGTAAGATCATCTAAAAATGCTCACATTGAGTTAAAAAAAACTTTCTCAAAAAAAAGTATTCCATTTGTAACCACTTGGAATGCCCATGATTTATTTTCAACTAATGACAAAATGAATCTAGGATTAATTGGAATGAGTGGCCATCGAGGAGCAAATAAAGCAGTTTTTGAATCAGATCTATTAATCTGTCTTGGCACACATCTTTCCATACCACACACTACAACTCTTTTTGATGACTATGCACCAAACTCTAAAAAGATTATTATTAATATAGACAGAGATCAATTAAAAAATCTTAATGTTAAATTTGATTTAAAGATTAATTCTGATTTAAATTATTTTTTAAAAAAAATAAATGAAGACAAGACTATATTATTTAATAATGAATGGAATAATTTAAACTATCTCAAAAAAATTAATTGGTATTACCCAAAACAAAAAAATTCAATTAATTCAAATACTGTGATGAGAGAAATTACAAAAGAAATAAAATCAAAAAAATGTATAATTCTTGATGGTGGAGGAACAGCTTTATATACTGGGTTTCAAAGTTCAGTTATTAACAAAGATGATAGAATAATATGCTCATCTGCAATATCATCTATGGGAACAGGATTAGCAGAAACAATTGGAGTGTCAAAAAGTAGAAATTTTAAAAAATTAATTTGCTTAATTGGAGATGGAAGTTTTTTAATGAATATTCAAGACCTGCAAACTATTTCGCAAGATAAAATTAATGTTTTAATCATAGTAGTCAATAACAATGGGTATTTAGCCATAAGAAATACACAAAAAGAATTTTTAAAAGCAAGATATTATGGCACTCACCCAAAATGGAAATTAACAATGCCAAATTTTGAAAAGGTATCAAAAGCATTTAATTTAAAATACTTTAAATTTAAAAGATATGAAGACTTTAAACGAAACATCAAAAAAATAAAAAATCTAAATGGGCCAGCAGTATGCGAGCTGTTTGTTGATGAAAATCAAGAACCATTATTCAAACAAGGCTATAAAAGTAATAATAATGGAACTTTTTCTCCTCAACCATTATCAGAAATGTATCCTTTTTTAAATTTTCCAATCGCAAACACAAACAATTAATGAAAATTACAAGTAAGAAAAATATCCAAATAGATGCATGTATTTTGTATGAGACAAAAAAAAATTTAAAATTAAGAAAATTAAAATATCCTAAAATTGCAAATGACCAAGTTTTAGTTAAAATTTGTTATAGCAGTGTATGTGGGAGTCAAATTATGGAAATTAATGGAAAAAGAGGCAAAGATAAACATCTACCTCACTTGTTAGGGCATGAAGCTTCAGGTATTGTTTTTGACGTAGGAGCAAATATAAAAAATTTTAAAAAAGGTGATGAAATTATTGCTAGTTGGATAGCTACAAATGATAAGAAATCTAGTGGATTCCATCTCAATTTAACTAGTAGTGGCAAAAAAATAAATGCAGGCCCCATAACAACATTTAGTAATTATAGCTTGATATCTGAAAATAGATTAATTAAAAAACCGAATGGTCTAAGCTTAAGAGAGGCGGCTTTATATGGCTGTGCGATTCCAACAGGTGCTGGAATGATTATCAATCAAGCAAAACCTAAAAAAAGTGACACAGTTTTAGTATTAGGATTGGGGGCAATTGGCTTGTCAGCTGTTGCAGCATTGAAGTGTTATAAAGTTAAAAAAATCGTTGTAGTTGACACAAATAATGAAAGATTGAAAATTGCAAAAATGTTGGGAGCAAATATTTTAATGAATTATAAAAAAAAGAATTTTAAAAAAGAGATATTAAATAAATTTCCAAATGGATTTGATAAATGCATAGAATCTGCTGGAAAGACAGAAACAATAGAGTTTGGCTTTTCATCACTTAAAGATAAAACGGGTCAATTATATTTTGCTTCACACCCAGATAATAAAAACTATATTAAGTTAAAACCACATGATTTAATTAGAGGCAGAGAAATTTATGGAAGTTGGGGAGGAAACTGCAAACCAGATAGAGACATTCCAATTATTTATAAATTATTTAAAAAAAATAGAATAAATTTAAGTGTACTTTTATCAAAGAACTATAGTCTCGCCAAAATAAATTTAGCAATAAGTGATTTTAAAAAAGGTAGTGTAATTAGACCTATAATTAAGATGCAACATTAATATTTAAAATGAAAAAAAAAACTGTATTCGTATCTGGGCATTTTAATATTTTGCACCCTGGACATCTTCGATTTTTAAAGTTTGCAAAAGAAAGAGGAGATATCCTTGTTGTGGCAGTTGAAAGTAATAAAATTGCAGGTGAAAGTGCATATGTAGATGAAAAAACAAGGCTTAATAGTATTAAAAGTATTTCTTTGGTTAATAAAGCTTTTATATTAAGAAGACCAGTCATTGAGTATATAAAAATTAATAAACCTACAATTGTTGTAAAAGGCAAGGAATTTGAAGATTTATTTAATGAAGAGAGTGAAGTTTTAAAAAAATATGGAGGAAGTTTAATATTTAGTTCTGGAGAAAAAATGTTTTCTTCAATTGATTTACTTAATAAAGAATTTCAAAATCTTGAAAGAAATTTTATAGAAAAACCAAATTCTTTTTTAAATAGACATAAAATTTCAAGCTCAAAGATAAAAAAAATTATTAATAACTTTACAAAACTAAAAGTTTGTGTTTTTGGAGACTTAATAGTCGATGAATATATAACATGTGAGCCTCTTGGAATGTCACAGGAAGATCCCACACTTGTTATAAGCCCAATAGACAAAACAAAATATGTGGGCGGAGCCGGAATAGTAGCCGCTCATGCATCCATGCTAGGAGCGAAAGTAGATTTCTTTTCTGTTGCTGGTAAAGATGAAATATATGATTTTGCAAGATCTAAATTAAAAGATTATAAAGTTAATTCAAATATTATCACAGATTTATCAAGACCAACAACTCTTAAACAAAGATTTAGAACTTCAGATAAGACATTAATGAGAGTAAGCCACCTTCAACAAAACTCAATATCTAAAAATATTCAAAAAAGATTAATAGATAATTTTTCTAAAAAAATTAACAAGTATGATTTGATTGTTTTTTCAGATTTTAATTATGGATGTTTGCCAAAAAAATTAGTTGAAAAGATCACTGAAATGGCTAGAAAAAATAAAATTAAGATAGTTGCTGATAGCCAATCTTCTTCTCAAACTGGTGATTTAAAAAAATATAAAAAAATGAGTCTCTTAACACCAACAGAAAGAGAGGCAAGAATAAGTGTGTCAAATCAAGATGATGGCTTAATTGTCTTAGCAGAAGAGTTAAGAAAAAAAACTTTAGCTGAAAATATTATTTTAAAATTAGCAGAAGAGGGCCTTATAATTCATTCACATAGCAAAGGTGCAGCGCACAATGATAGAGTTCCTGCATTAAATAGTTTCCCAAAAGATGTTGCAGGAGCCGGTGACTCCTTATTAATTAGTGCAGCAATGGCATTAGCTTGTAAATCAAATATTTGGGAAGCTGTATATATTGGCTCTCTTGCATCAGCAGTTCAAGTCAGCAGAGTAGGAAATTTACCTTTAAGTAAAGCTAACTTAATTGAGATCGCATAAAAGATGAAAGCAATTTTACTAGCTGCAGGATATGGCAAAAGGTTGAGACCATTAACCAGCAATACACCAAAATGTTTGGTTAAAATAAATGGAATACCTTTGCTAAAAATTTGGCTTAAAAAACTTGAATTAGCTAATATAAAGTCTGTTTTAATAAATACACATTACTTAAGTGCAAAAGTAGAGAATTTTATTAAAAAAAATAAATTTAAGGTTAAAATTGAACTTGTTTATGAAAAAAGATTGCTTGGCACAGCAGGAACATTGATTAAAAACCTAGACTTTTTTGGGAATCAAGATGGATTATTTTTACATGCAGATAATTTTTGTAAAGAGCCCTTGATTAATTTGATCAACAAACATAAGAAAAGACCTAAGACTTGTTTACTTACTGCGCTAACATTTAGAACTAATAATCCTTCTTCATGTGGGATAATAAAAATAGACATAAAAAATATATTAGAGTCTTTTTATGAGAAACCAAAAAATACTAATTTAGGTAATCTTGCCAATGCAGCCACATATATTTTAAGTAAAAAATTTATATCTACTTTAAGAAAAAATTTTTTAGGATCTAAAAATTTTTCAACTGAAGTAATACCTTATTTAAAAAAGAAAATTTACACATATGAAACAAAAAAAACTTTTATTGATATAGGCACTATTGCTAATTATAAATTAGCAAATAAAAATGTTAAAAGATAAAATTTTATCCAACTCGAAAATAATTCAATGTTTAGCGGATCTTTTTTTCCCAAGATCAAAATATTTGGTTATAGCGATAACAGGTTTAAATATTGGGCACTTAGTTCAAGAATTTATTATTGCCAGCAGCATATGTGGAAGAGACAAAAAAACCATGGTAATTATACCTCCATTTAATCAATGCAATTCTGAAGTTATAAAATGTAATATTGATGATTTAAAAATAATTAGAAATGGTATTCGAGTTACAATTCTCAAATCATTTTTATACTTTTTGTCAATCTTATTTAAATTAAGAAACATACTTTTTGCTATTGCAAGAAAAATACTTAGAAACAATTATAAAATATTACTTCATAGGCCAGATACTGTTTGTATTGGTTTTGAAGGCATTAATACCTTTAGAAAAGTTATTGGGTCTAACTTTTATTGGGATCATGATTTAATGAGAGACAAGCCAAAAATTAGCTTGAATCATCGTCAAGAATCTTCGACAGATAAAAAATTAAAAACAATTGGTTTGGATAAAAAAGATTGGTATATTTGCTTACATATAAGAGAAGGTAATTATGCAGGCGCTTCTCCATTTAGAGATGTTTCTATAAAAAACTACATTCCATTAATTAACTATGTAAGCTCTATTGGTGGTAAAGTTATTAAAATGGGTGACAAATCAATGGAAAAAACACCAATCATTGATGGACTAATAGATTATGCTACATCCAGTGTGAAAGATGAGCTAACAGATTTAATTTTGATAAATAAATGTAAATTATTTTTAGGGACTAATAGTGGACTAGGAATGGTTGGTTATTTACTTGATAAAGATGTGATTAATGTAAATTTTCATGAATTTGTGGGTGCTTTTTTTGGAAATTCAAAAGCAACATTGTTTAAAAATTTTTACTTAAAATCAAAAAAAGAAAAATTAGAAATAAATAGCTTCATATCATCTGAGCATTATAAAAATTACTTTTATGGATTAAAAAATGATTTAATACTTCATGAGAATACTTCAGGGCAAATACTTGATTTAGTAAAGAGATATTTCAATAATGAAAAATTAATAGATAACAATTATAATGATAATTTAACAAAGATTAGAAAATCTGTTCATCAAGAGTTTTTAGATAAAGAGAAAAACTCAGATATGATGAGTGATTATTTAAAGGGAACAATTAATTGCAAAACAAACGTAGGTAATTAAATCATGAATTTAATAAAGCTATTTATTGGGCTAATAATATATTTTTTTTTAATTTTATTAAAACCACTAATAAATCTTAGGTTTGGGTTTGTTTACTCTTCTCGAATAGGGCATTTGGCATTTAATATAGATCATTGTTTGACTTTTACGGGAAATAAAAAAAGACAAATAATTTTTTTAGGATTTCAAAAAAATATAGCTAATAAATATTTACTTGATACGTGGAAAAAAAGTCCAGGTATAATTTTTACAAATAAATTAATGTTTATTTTTAATATGCTAAATAAAATCAATCAAAATTCACCATTTATAATTAGTTACAAAACTGAATTACATCCAATTTTTAGCACCACCTCTTTAGCAGAAAGGAACCTTCAAAAAATTGATGATAAGGAAAATACTTTAGAAAAATTTTTAAAAACACATAATATTAATAGCCCATTCGTTTGTATCAATAATAGAGATAACGAATACTTAAAAAAAAATAAGATGGATGATGGAAATTATCACGAATTTAGAAATTTCAAAATTGATACATTTTCTAAAACAATTGATTATTTAATTGAAAAGAATTATTTTGTAATACGTATTGGTGAGCACAAAAAAAATGACATAAATATTGAAAATAAAAAATTTATTGATTTAGGCTCTTATGAAAATACTAAATTATTAGAGCTTATTTTATTAGAAAGATGCTTTTTATATATCGGGGGCAACACTGGCATTTCAGCAGTTTCGAGGTTATTTAGAAAACCCATATTACTTATAAATTACACACCATTTAATATAAGAGAAATGAGTGCATGGTCTGCATATTCAAATTATATTCCAAAAAAGTTAAAAAATAGATCTACAAAAAAACTTTTGACATTTAAAGAAATGAATAATCTTAAATATGATATACATTTTCAAGGTAATTTTTTTGAGGAAAATAACATAGAAGTAGTAGATAATTCATCAGATGAGATCTTAAAAGCTACAGTTGAAATGGAGTCAAAATTAAACAATATAGAGATAATTAACAATTCTGAAAGCATGCTACAATCAGATTTTTGGAATGAATTGTCAGACGTTAAGGATGTATATAGAATTCGTAATGAGTTAAAATTAAATATTTCAAATAGTTTTTTAATAGACCACAAAAATTTGATAAAATGAAAAAACCTGATTTATTTGTACTTGATCTAGATGGTGTAATGACTGATGGAAAGTTTTATTATACAAAATTAGGCAAGATTGCTAAGAAATTTGGGCCTGATGATGGTGATGCATTAAATATTCTAAAAAAATATTTAAAAATAATTTTTGTATCTGCTGATAAAAAAGGTTTTCCAGTTTCAAAAAAAAGAATTCAAATTGATATGCATTTTAAAATTTATCTTGTACCCGCTGGACTACAAAGAGAGATTTGGTTAAAAAAAAAGTTTAAGAATAGGAATATTATTTATATGGGCGATGGAATATTTGATAGTTTAATTATGAAAAATTTTTTTTATTCAATTTCACCCAGAAATTCAGACGAAGATACAAAGAAAAATGCAAAGTATATCACAAAAAGGGATGGTGGAGATAGAGCGGTTTCTGAAGCTGTAAAGCATATTCTTAAAAAATTCTATTCAATCAATAATATAAAAGAAATTATAAAGTAGAAGACGTTACAAATCACAAATAAAGATGTAAAATTTATTTAATGAATAATAAATTATTAGATATTTTTGCTAACTTTAATATTGATAGCCTCGAAAGATTAAAAAGAATGAAAGATTCTTTTAATTCTTTTTACAACTTAGAACTAATTAACAAGTGGGTAATAAATATTAGAGGTGAATTCAAGGCTGAAGCAAAAAAATTTTTAAAAAAAAAATTAAAAAAAAAAATAATTTTTTTTAATCTAAATTCTAAAAACGGATGGTTTCATGATAGTAGAGAAATGGTTGGTTCATTAAAATCAGATCATATTTTTTTTTGGGTTGAGGACCACATTTTTATAAATAAGATAATATATCTTGAAAAAATTATTCTAGACATAAAAAAAAATAATTTAGATTTTTTTTCATATTCGTGGTTTCATAAAGGAAACAACATAAAAAGCATAAAGAATTTAGGATTTAATCAGACAAAAAATATTTATTATGCAAATTACAGCCCAGCTAAACATAAAAAAAGATTACAGATAGCTAAAAATAAAAAACTAATAGCAATGACCTATATTGTTTCTTGTCCATCAATTTTTTCAAGGAATCTATTTCTAAAACTCATAACTAAAAAAGATCCATTAATACCGAGGTGGCCCAAAATAACACCTTTTGATATGGAGAAACAAGAAGATGACCTTCACTGGTTGCCTTACAAAATAGGTTTTTCAAAAAAGGAACTTTTCGTTTCTATTGATGACGATCATGATCAAAAAAATTATTCATTAATTTCAAGAAAAATTTATCCCAATAGAGTAAATAGAAAAAAAATGATAGAAATTAGACTTTCTGGAAATAAAAACCAAAAAAAAATAATATATAATCTAAATAATACTTATTATATAAGGTATAAAGCAAAGGTTATTTCAATATTAAATAAAATTTATTCTCACATATTATGAATAAAAATATCAAAAAAATAAAAAAAGTTTGGGTGCCTGGCTATAAGGGAATGGTTGGTTCTGCTGTCTATAAGGAATTAGTAAGTAAAGGTTATCAAGTAGTTCCAACAACCAGGAAAGAACTTAATTTATTTGATAAAAAAAAAATTTTGTATTTTCTTAAAAAAAATAAACCAGATGCTGTAATTTTATGCGCAGCAAGAGTGGGGGGGATATTTGCTAACGATAATTTTTCGGGAGATTTCATAAAAGAGAATTTAGAAATTCAAATTAACGTTATTGATTGCTGTAAATTACAAGATACAAAAAAATTAATATTCTTAGGATCTTCTTGCATATATCCAAAATTTAGCAAACAGCCTATAAAAGAGGAATACCTTCTTACAGGAGCACTAGAAGAAACCAATCAATGGTATGCAATTGCAAAAATTGCAGGAATAAAAATGATTCAAGCATACAGGAAACAATTTAATTGTAATTTTGTATCTGTAATGCCCACTAATTTGTATGGCCCAAATGATAATTTTAACAAATTAACTAGCCATGTAATACCAGGCATGATTTGTAAATTTGTAGAAGCAAAAGTAAGAAATAAAAAGAAGGTTATACTTTGGGGCACTGGAAAACCCAAAAGAGATTTTTTACATGTAGATGACTTAGCATCTTCAATTGTTTTTATATTAGAAAAGTACAATAATGATTTACCTATAAATGTTGGAAGTGGAATGGATGTAAAAATTGAATACCTAGCAAAAGAAATTGCAAAAATAGTAAATTTTAAAGGAGAAATTTTTTTTGATAAAAAGTTT
>Ga0114997_10001827_pt1 | contig 17403 bp, 14 predicted proteins | sample ArcticOcean_MG_C_2_FD_87045 | JGI IMG/M metagenome (GOLD analysis project Ga0114997, IMG submission 87045) | Marine microbial communities from western Arctic Ocean - ArcticOcean_MG_CB4_136 | ecosystem: Environmental > Aquatic > Marine > Oceanic | place: Arctic Ocean: Canada Basin | collected...
AATTTTTCCAGATCTTAAGTCAATATGCAATTTTTCACCCTTCATGACAGTAAGGCTATTATTAACAATAACATTACCTTCAAGCAATATCTCATTATTTATTACACTATATGAAGCATTATTTCCAGAAGCTGTCATATCTTCATTTCCAAGGACTACTCCCTGAGAAGCAAATAGCTCGGTTATTAATGGGGCATCTTTTTCATTTGAAAAAGTGAATGACATTTGATCAGACTTTAGGTTCAAAGGTCCTTGAGTGATGTATACTGAACCAGAAAAACCTCCGTTCAGAGAAATTTTATCAAGATACATTTTATCCGCACTTACCTTTAAGGGGGCAGTAATATTGGTCTTAAACATCATAGGATTATCTGCAAATGAATCGCCAGGAAGTTGAGTTAAAAAAAGTAATATAAAAGTACCTATGAGGTTAGATAATTTCACCCTTCGTCCCGCTTACTTTCGAGGAAGCTTGCTGGTATAATCATTTCAACTCCAGAGGAAATAAATATTTTTTTACCACCCTCATGAATTTCAACATGCCCGGCATTAAACAATATACCACTTTTTTTACCCTTTACAGGTCCATCAAGAAAAGTAAACCCTGTATCCAGGTTTACATTAACAACCTGAGCAATAAAATTATACCCATCACTAGTTTTAGCTAGAATATCATCAAAAAATATTGCCGTATTATTTTTTGCAAAATATTTGGCATTCCTTGAATCAATGCTAATTTTTTGCGAAGGAGCTTCACCAATTATAATACTAACATTTTCTAACATTATATCCTGCAGCCCAGGACCTATTGGACTTGCTCTCAAGGCATTTAATTCAAAGGGCTGTCCAGATGTTGTTTCACCCAACATCGAAGGCTTTAAAACTCCCTCATTGCGTTGCTCGGAGAGAGCTAGCTTTATGCTTGGATTGGGAGGATTGAGGTCCATATTGGAAGACTGCACAACTAATATAAAAATAATAAAAAAAGCTAAAAGAGGAAAAATTATCTTTAATTTTTTTATACGCTTTATTTGAATATGATCTTTTTTTATCATCAGAGTGATCAGTGACTAAATATATCAACATCAGGCCAGCCCTTCAGATCTAAATCAACCCGGGTTTTAATAAAAGAAAAACACTGCTCAGCAAGATCTTTGCGGTTTAATTTTAATAATTCTTTGTCAAGGATACCCTTTAATTGATGTAAATATAAAACATCAGAAGCTGCGTAATGCTTTTGTTCTTCTGTAAGCTCTTCGGCTCCCCAATTAGAGCTCTGTTGTTGTTTCGAAAGATCAATACCAACAAGTTCTTTACATAAATCCTTTAGACCATGTCGATCGGTATACGTTCTTACTAATTTAGAAACTATTTTTGTGCAGTATATTGGATTACAATCAATTTCTAGATATTTTTTAAAAACCGCAACATCAAATCTGGCAAAATGAAATATCTTCTGGCATTTTTTATCAGATAATATTCTTTTAAGATTTGGAGCATTATAGTTTTCTCTATTTAGTTGAACTAAGTGTGCATCTCCATCACCTGATGATAACTGAACCAAACACAAAGGATCACGCTCTGGTCTTAGCCCGAGCGTTTCAGAATCAACGGCGACAGAGCCTTCAAAATTAATATTATCGGGTAAGTCATTTTTATGAAGTTCAATTTTCATTTCACTACCATGTTATAAACAAATATAATAAAAGATACAGATAAGAAAAATATAATTAGAAATGTTTATATAAAATTTATCATTTTTAATTATAGTTAAGTCGATAAAAAGTATTAATAGATAAATTAATAATCTTAGTGATCAAAATGACAACTTTATACCATTATCCGTTATGTCCATTCAGTAGAAAAGTAAGATTATTACTTGGTGAACAAAAGATTGGAGTTGATTTGATTGTTGAAAGGTATTGGGAAAATCGTAAAGAGTTTGTTCAATTAAATCCATCTGGTGAAGTACCTGTGATGTTATTTGATGATATAACATTTTGTGGTCACTATGCCATTACTGAACGCTTAGAAAATAAATATAGCGCCATCCTGCCGGAAGATATAGAGCAGAAGGCAGAGAATAGAAGGTTAATTGATTGGTTTGATAATAAATTTTATAAAGAAGTTAGTAAAGTAATAATAAATGAGAGAGTAGAAAAAAGATTTCGATTAGTTGAAAAGGGTGGTGGGCTACCAAATACAGATTTGATTCGTTCAGCAATCAGTAATATGAATAATCATCTTAAATATATCGAGTATCTATTAGAGAGAAGATTTTGCTTAGTAGGTAATAAAATTGAACTTGCAGATCTCAGTGCTGCTGCACATATCTCCTGCCTAGATTATTTGGGTGATATTCCTTGGAGAAATTTTCCAGAAGTCAAACTCTGGTACTCAAGAATAAAAAGCCGTCCATCCTTTAGGTCTATTCTTACCGATAAGATCGTCGGCATACCTCCAAGAGGAAACTATGCCCTACTCGATTTCTAATAATGAACTAGAAAATGATTTAAGAGAATCATTGATAAAAAAATCTAGAGAATGTGGTTTTGATTTAATTAAAATTACCGTCCCAGAAATCAATAAAGAAAATAAAAATTATTTTGATCAATTTTTAAATAAAGGTTTCCATGGGGAAATGGTTTGGCTAGAGAGCAAAAAGGAAAGAAGAAAGTCACCTAAGAAATTATGGAAGGATGTTGAGAGCATTATAATGCTTGGAATAAATTATGGACCAAATCATGATCCTTTAGAAGATCTCAAACTAACAAATACAGGAAATATTTCAGTATATGCTAGAGGCAAAGATTACCATGATGTTATAAAAAAAAACTTAAAGGTTTTAGGAAGGTGGCTAGTTAATCAGGTAGATTCTGAAATTAAGGTATTTGTTGATACGGCACCTGTTATGGAAAAGCCTTTGGCTCAAAAAGCAGGATTAGGATGGCAAGGAAAACATACAAATCTAGTCTCTAGGGAATTTGGATCTTGGCTTTTTCTTGGTTCAATTTATACAAATATTCCCATAAGGCCTGATAAGGAAGAATCGGACCATTGTGGTAATTGCACTAGCTGCATAGACATATGCCCAACACAAGCATTTCCAGAGCCATATAAACTTGATGCTAGAAAATGTATTTCATACTTAACAATAGAACATCAAGGAATTATTCCAAAAAATTTAAGATCTAAGATAGGAAATAGAATTTATGGATGTGATGATTGTCTTGCTATTTGTCCGTGGAACAAGTTTGCGCAACAATCAAAAGAAATAAAATTCCTTTCCAGACATAACTCAAAAGATTTAAGCCTTAATCAATTATCGTTGTTAGACGATAAGGAGTTCAGATTGATGTTTTCAGGATCCCCAATAAAAAGAATAGGGAGAAATAGATTTCTACGTAATGTTTTGATTGCGATAGGTAACGCAAAATCTAAAAAATCCCTACCGTTCATAAAAAAAAATCTTCGAGACGAATCTTCAATTGTAAGAGGCGCAGCTGGATGGGCAATCCAACAAATATTAAAAAATAATGAATTGGAGGCTGTTAAGGAAAAAGTTTTAGCAGCAGAAAAAGATTTAGATGTTAGGGCTGAGTGGAACCTCGATCAATAGGCAATCTTGATCATTTCTTTAATTGAAAGAAATAAATAATTAAGATCATCCTTTCTTGAAAGACTATGATCAGCATCTTTAATAAAGGTTTTTACAACAGAGGTTGAGCTTAAAGATTCACTTACCCTTAATGACAAATCCCAAGGGACAGATTGGTCTTTCATTCCATGAATAATCTTTATCGGACAATCTAAGATAATGGGATTATTTAATAACAAATGTTTACGTCCATCCTTTATTAGCTGTGATGTTATAAGGTAACTTGAATCATACCCTTCAGAAGATTTCTCTAAATAGCCTTGATTGCAAATCAATTCTTTTTCATCTTCTTTAAAACTATCCCACATTAAAATTTCCGTCATATCTACTGCTGGAGCTAATAAAATAATACCGGAAACTTTATCTTTTCTTTTGAGTGCTGTCAGTAAGGCAAGCCATCCGCCCATGGAAGATCCAATAAAAATTTGTGGTCCTAGGCAAATTTCGTCAATAATTGATAAACTATCATTTATCCACCCAGAAATATTACAATCCTTAAATTCTCCCGATGACTCTCCGTGACCAGAGTAATCGAATCTACATAAATTAAGACCATTTTGTTCTGCATAACTAGAAATTGCACTAGCTTTAGTCCCATGCATGTGGGAGTGTAACCCCCCAAACCAAATAATATTATATTTATTATCAAGGCTATAATCATAAATATACGCTATAGAATTATCATTTGCGGTTTTTAATGTATCGTGTATTTTTTTCATAGGTGTATTTTATATGTCAAATTCAGATTCTGATAATAAAAATAAAAGAATATTACAAATAATTCCTAATATGGAAATAGGTGGAGCCGAACGAACTGTAATAGAGATAACCGCATTTCTAAAAAACACTAATTATTCATCAATTGTCCTCACCTCTGGAGGAAAACTAACTGAAGATCTTAAAAAATTAAACATAGAAGTAATCAAGCGTCAAATCGATAGAAAAAATCCACTTTCAATTATAAAAAATATTTTTGTTTTTAAAAAAATATTTATCGAAAAAAAAATTGACCTTGTTCATGTTCGATCAAGAGGTCCGGCATGGTCTGCAATTCTTGCTGCAAAAATTTTAAGTATACCAGTCATCACGACATGGCACGGTCATGTTAATCAATCGTCCTGGTTTAAGAAGAAATATAACTCCATCATGTGCAAAGGAGATGCCTTAATAGCAAACTCTCATTATACAGCAGAAAGAATTAATAAAATATATGGTATAGATAACAGCAGCATCGATATAATACCCAGAGGCGTAGATATTAGAAACTTTAAAAAATCGAACTTTTCAGAAGAACAGATTATTAATATAAGAAAAAAGTGGAATGTCGTTGACCCAAAAAAAATTATACTACTTTTACCTGCTCGATTAACAAAATGGAAAGGTCACTTAATTGCAATCAAGGCAATCAACTCCCTGAAAGAAGAGAAATTTTTCTCTGATATCATTTGTCTTTTTGCTGGGGAACAAAAAGGTAGTGATAAGTATATAGAGGAGCTTAAGAAAGTGATTTCCTCTTATTCAATTGAAAACCAAATAAAGTTAATAGGTAAAGTTGAAAATATGCCTTTAGCATATCGAGCATCTGATATAATTTTATCCCCCTCTATTGAGCCAGAGCCTTTTGGAAGAATCCCTATAGAAGCTCAAGCTTCTGGAAAAACAATAATTTCAAGTAATAGTGGTGCCGTAAAAGATACTATAAAGGGTGGTTTAAATTCTACTGGGTTTAAGGTAAGGCCAAACAATAGTGAGGCGCTTGCTAAGGAAATAAAATTGGTATTACAGATGAAAGAATCTGAACTATCAGAGATCCATAAAAGAGCCATTCTAAATGTAAAAAATAATTTTTCACTTGAAAGTATGTGTAAGAAAACACTAGAGGTTTATAATAGATTGTTAATTTCTAAATGAATTTCTTGACATGACTAGTGTAGAAAGCAATCTTAGGGACTAAATTTAATAAAAAAGGAGAAGAATCCATAAGTAGACAATATAGCTCGACACCGCCTTCCTCCAAAGGACCGCGCGTCAATGAACAAATTACCGCAGAAGAAGTCTTATTAATAGATGCTTCTGGTGAAAAAAGAGGAAACGTATCAACTCCCGAGGCGATTGAAGTATCGAAACAACAAGGACTCGATCTTGTTGAAATATCCCCCAAGACAAATCCACCTGTCTGTAAGGTGATGGATTACGGGAAATATAAATTCGAAAGTCAAAAAAAAGCCAACCAAGCAAAAAAGAAGCAAAAAACTATTGCCATCAAAGAAATCAAACTTCGTCCGAATATAGACGTCCATGATTATCAAGTAAAAATGCGAAGTGTTCATAAATTTCTATCGGAAGGTGATAAGGTCAAGATTACCCTTAGGTTTCGAGGAAGAGAAATGGCCCACCAAGACAGAGGTACTTCCCTGTTACAAAAAGTTAAGGACGAAATAGAGCCAATTGCCAAATTAGAACTCGCTCCTAAGTTTGAGGGTCGACAGATGATTATGGTTTTAGCACCTAGATAATATTTCTTTGGTTGAAATAATATTAAAAGTAATATAAACCACCTGTAGATGATCCGGCAGGGCATGCCGTGGTTATCTAAAAAGCTTATTCCTTCAATGATATTTAAATATAGGAGAATGCAAAATGCCCAAGTTAAAGACAAAAAGTGGAGCAAAAAAGCGCTTCAAAATTACAGCTTCAGGTAAAGTTAGTCGAGCACAGGTCGGCAAGAGACATGGCATGATTAACAAAAGTCCAAAACAAATCCGGAATAAACGAGGGACTACAATCCTTTCCAATTCTGACAGCAGGGTTGTAAAAAAATTCCTGCCATACGCATAGGGAGATTGAGATGGCTCGTGTAAAAGGTGGTCCAGCAAGTCACGCTAGACATAGAAAAATTATAAAAAGTGCTAAAGGCTATTGGGGAAGAAGAAAAAATACCTTCAGGATTGCCAATCAAGCAGTTGAGAAGGCAGGTCAGTATGCCTACAGAGACAGAAAAGTTAGAAAGAGAAACTTTAGATCTTTATGGGTACAAAGAATAAATGCTGCGGCACGTTTAAATGGTTCAACATATGGACAATTTATTAATGGCTTAACTAAGGCTGGTATTGAAATTGATAGGAAGGTTCTTGCAGAACTTGCAATATCTGATGCTATTACTTTTCAAAAATTAGTAGAAAAAGCTCAAGCTTCATTAAAATAAAACTTAACTTGTGTTAAACTTCATTATTTAATGCATTTATAGTTCTTGGATGAAACTTAATGATTGATACTGTAATACTAGAAAAAGAAATTCTAAGTGCAATTAACTCTGCCAATGATCAAGATATCATTGAGAAGATTCGTGTTGAAGAGTTAGGTAAGAAAGGCCGTATTTCATTATTAATGAAAGAACTTAGCCACTTAAGCCCTGAAGATAAGAAAGAAAAGGGCTCAAAGCTTAATAACCTTAAAAATATAATCTCTGATTTAATTTCAAAAAAGAAAAATGAATTAGTTGATGTTGAATTAAATAAACGACTCCTTAAAGAAAGGGTCGATGTAAGCTTACCAGTTCAGGCCCAACAAACTATAACAGGTAAAATTCATCCCGTATCACAAGTTATGGATGAAATATCAGAAATCTTTGGCTCTCTTGGTTATCAGATAAATGAGGGGCCAGACATAGAGACTGAGCACTATAATTTTAATGCTCTTAATATTCCAGAATCTCATCCAGCAAGACAAATGCATGATACTTTCTACTTGCCCAATAAAAACATTAACGATGAAAGCCTTGTTCTGAGAACACATACAAGCCCTGTTCAGGTTAGGACTATGGAAAAAGAAGAGCCGCCTTATAAATTTATTTCACCAGGAAGAACTTATAGATGTGATTCCGATCAAACACACACACCCATGTTTCATCAAATCGAAGGCTTAGTAGTGGATGAAAAAACTCATCTCGGTCATTTAAAGTGGACTCTAGAAACATTCTTTAAATCTTTTTTTGAAATAGACACTATAAAAATTCAACTTAGACCAAGTTATTTTCCATTTACCGAACCATCTCTTGAGGTTGATGTTTTATGTGATAGGTCTGGTTCGGTCCTTAAAGTTGGCGAAGGCTCTGACTGGCTCGAGGTTGCGGGCGCTGGAATGGTGCACAGTGAAGTATTGAAAGCAGCAAACATTGATCCTAACAAATATCAAGGTTTTGCATTTGGCCTTGGCGTTGATAGACTGGCGCAATTGAAATATGGCATACCTGATCTTAGAACATTTTTTAATGGCGACGTAAGGTGGTTAAATCATTATGGATTCTCATTTCTTGATATACCAACCCTATCAAGAGGTCTGAAAAAATGAAGTTTACACTATCTTGGTTAAAACAACATCTCGATACTAATGCTGATACAGGTACAATACTAAAAACATTGACTAATATTGGACTCGAAGTTGAAAATTCTTATAATCCAGCCGAAAGTTTAACTGATTTTATCGTAGCAAAAATTATATCTACAAGGTCACATCCAGATGCAGATAGGTTACAACTCTGCTTAGTTGACACAGGAACTGAAGAAATAGAGATTGTGTGTGGCGCAAGAAATGCAATAGAAAATCTAACTACTATATATGCGCCAATAGGAAGTACTATACCTGAGTCAGGCTTAAAGCTTAAAAAAGTAAAAATTAGAGGTGTCGAATCTTTAGGAATGCTTTGCTCCAAAAAAGAGCTTGGCCTAGGGAATGATTCAGAAGGTATAACAGAGCTACCTAATGAGATGAAGGCAGGAACTCCCATTGCTCAAGCTTTAGATATAAATGATACTCATATAGAAATTGCAATAACACCTAATAGACCCGATTGCCTTGGTGTTTATGGGATAGCAAGAGACCTAGCTGCTGCAGGACTAGGAAGGCTCATACAAAAAAATACAAATAAAATTGATTCACTAAAGGATAATATTTCGGTATTCGCAGATAATCAAGAAAATGATAGTGGATGTTCAATATTCTCAGGGAGATTAATAAAAAATATTAAAAATAATAAAAGTCCCGATTGGCTTATAAGGCGCTTAGAATCAATAGGCTTGAAATCTATTAACTGCCTTGTAGATATAACAAACTTTATTAATTTTGATAGAGGAAGGCCCTTACATGTCTATGATGCAAATAAAATTTTTAATCAAATTGGAGCTAGAGATGCAAAAAATGGTGAAAGATTCTTAGCACTTGATGGTAAGGAGTACGAGTTAAGACCAGGAATGTGTGTAATTGCTGATGACGAAAAAATACTTGGAATTGGTGGAATTATGGGTGGGGAAGAATCTAGCTCAAAAATCAAAACAACTGATGTTTTTTTAGAATCTGCTTATTTTGACCCCATAAAAACTGCACAAACTGGACGCACATTAAATATTGTTTCAGATTCACGCTACAGGTTTGAAAGAGGTGTTGATCCTGAATATGTGGTTGAAGGGCTTAATTTAGCAACCCAAATGATATTAGATTTATGCGGCGGTGAGGCAGGAGAAGTCTCTATGGTTGATAACTTAAAATTTAAATCGAAGGAAATAAAATTTAACCCACAGCTTGTTAGTAAATTAACAGGAATAGAGATTCCAAATAAAGAAATTGTCAAGATACTTACTTCCCTTGGTTTCAATGTATCAGATTCATGGAATGTGATCATTCCCTCTTGGCGTCCAGATATTTTTGGGCAAGCTGATCTTGTGGAGGAGATTGTAAGAATCTTTGGTTTAAGTAATATTAAATCTGAACCACTATTAAACTACGATCAACCATCAAAGCCCATTTTAACAAAAAAACAAAAGCAGACTAAAATGGCAAGAAGAGCTATTGCCTCGAGAGGTCTTATGGAAACTATATCTTACTCCTTTGTTAATAGTAGGGATGCCATAGAGTTTGGAGGAGGTAGTAGTAGTTTGAAAATCATGAATCCGATTTCAGATGAACTATCAGAAATGCGTCCAACTCCTCTCGCCTCCCTAGTAACTTATGCAGATCAAAATTATAAAAGGGGTTATCAAGATATTGGAATTTTTGAAGTGGGGCCGGGATTTAAAGGAATTGAACCAGAGAATCAAATTACAATAGCATCAGGATTAAGGGTGGGAACACATAGAAGTCAAGGATCCGGAAAGGATTGGCGAGGGTTTGAGAATGCTAATGTTTTTGATGTTAAGGAAGACGTAATATCAGTTCTAGAGTTATTAAATTTAAATCTTAATAGTAATAAAGTAGAACGTACAGCTCCTAAACATTATCACCCTGGCCGTTCGGGTCAAATCATTACTGGGGGAGGTGATATTTTAGCATCTTTTGGCGAGCTCCATCCAAAAATTATCAAAGATAGGGATTTTAAAACTGCTGTTGCGTTTGAAATCTATATTGATTCAATAGGTGATCAAAAGCTCAAAACAAAAATAAATGCAGCTCCAGATATATCAAATCTACAATCCTTAAAGAGAGATTTTTCTTTTGTAGTTTCAAATGATACACAAGCTCAAACGATAATTACAGCAGCCAGGCAAAGTGACCAGAGGTTTATTAAGGATGTAAGAATTTTTGATCAATTCCTCGGTGATGACGAAAAGTCGATAGCTATTGAGGTCATCATACAGCCAAAAGAAGATACCTTAACTGATACTCAAATAGAAACTATTTCACAAAAGATTATTAAGTCAGTCGAAGATCGAACCAAAGGAAAATTGCGTAGCTAGTTTTAATTTTTTTTTATGATATACCTTCATCAATGACAGATATTAAAAATATTCGTAACTTTTCAATAATTGCTCATATTGATCATGGTAAATCAACATTGGCTGATAGGTTAATACAGAGTTGCGATGGTTTAACAGAAAGAGAAATGAAAGAACAAGTTCTGGACACTATGGATATTGAACGTGAGCGGGGCATTACAATAAAAGCCCAAACTGTTCGACTCGAATATAAAGCGAAAAATAATGAAATATTTCAACTAAACCTTATAGATACCCCTGGACATGTTGATTTTGCTTATGAGGTTAGCCGGTCACTATCTGCTTGTGAGGGTTCAATTCTAGTAGTTGACTCAACGCAAGGTGTAGAAGCACAAACTCTTGCTAATGTTTATAAAGCTATTGAGTTAGATCACGAGATTATTCCTATAATAAATAAGATAGACCTTCCGGCAGCAGAACCTGAAAAGGTATGTAAACAAATCGAAGATGTGATTGGGATTGATGCTTCTGATGCGATATTTGTATCCGCCAAAACCGGGGAAGGTATTGATGATATTTTTGAAGCAATAATAAATAGATTAAATCCTCCAATTGGCTCTACTGATGAACCCACAAAGGCACTTTTAGTCGACAGCTGGTATGATTCTTACCTTGGGGTTGTTGTTTTAGTAAGGGTTATTGACGGGGAGCTAACTAAGGGTCAGAAAATAAAAATGTTAGGAACCAATAGTACGTATGAAATCGATGACATAGGGGTATTTACCCCTAAAAAAGTATCGGTTAATAGATTAGGGCCTGGAGAATTAGGTTATATAATAGCAGGTATCAAAACTGTCTCTGATACTCAGGTTGGCGATACAATCACTGATGACAGAAGGCCCTGTAAAGATATTCTAAAGGGGTTTAGACCATCACAGCCATCAGTTTTTTGTGGCTTATTTCCTGTTGACAGTGGAGAATTCGAAGATCTAAGGGAATCTATAGAAAAATTAAGCCTTAATGATTCTAGTTTCCAACATGAAACTGAAAATTCAGCCGCACTTGGATTCGGCTTTCGATGTGGTTTCCTTGGACTTCTCCATCTGGAAATTGTCCGAGAGAGAATTGAAAGAGAATTTGATATTGATTTAATAACAACCGCACCAAGTGTTATTTATAAAATATACCTTAATGACGGAAGCTACATAGACCTTCATAATCCTGCTGACATGCCTGACCCCAGTCTAATTAGCTATATTGAAGAACCGTGGATTAAGGCAACAATATTAGTTCCTGATGAATACTTGGGTGCGGTATTAAAGTTGTGCCAAGACAGAAGGGGGGATCAAGTCGAGCTTACGTATGCTGGGAATAGAGCCATGGTTGTTTACAATCTACCTCTCAATGAGGTTGTTTTTGATTTTTATGACCGCTTAAAATCTATTTCAAGTGGTTACGCTAGTTTTGATTGGCAAATGGATTCTTATAAAGCAGAAAAACTTGTAAAAATGACAATTCTAGTCAATTCAGAAGTTGTTGATGCTTTATCAATTATTGTACATGCGGAAAGAGCAGATATGCGTGGAAGAGCTATGTGCAAAAAACTCAAAGACTTAATACCCCGTCATCAATTTAAAGTTCCTGTTCAAGCAGCTATAGGTGCTAAAGTGGTTGCGAGGGAGACAATTCCTCCTTTCAGGAAGGATGTTACAGAAAAATTATACGGCGGCGATGTTACACGTAAGAAGAAGCTTCTAGAAAAACAAAAGAAGGGTAAGAAAAGAATGCGTGAATTTGGAAGAGTAAACATTCCTCAGGAGGCATTCATTTCTGCGCTTAAATTTGATGAGAATTAATTGTAGTATGTCATAACATGGAGAGGTGGCCGAGTGGTCGAAGGCGCGCGCTTGGAAAGTGTGTAGGCGGGTAACCGTCTCGGGGGTTCGAATCCCTTCCTCTCCGCCATACCATTCAATCCAATTTTAAAAGATTTTCCATCATTTTTTTTGCTAATATAGATGAAGATTTTTTAATTTTATCCCTATTCTCAGTATCAGAAACTTCATATGTTACTGAAGGTACTTTAAATTTATTATGAATATAATTTTTTGCAACGCCATTTTTTATAGCTTTAGAATTAATAATTAAATAATCATAGCCCAAATTTAATAAATCAGCACTTGAATCATCTAGCCAATATTTTAAAAATTCCTTCTTGATGGAGCTATTAAAGGTATCAGAAATATAAAAAATATTTTTATATGTAGAGTGAAAATCAATAAAAAGAATTAGCCTTCTATTGGTGACAAATTTATTCAATTGTTGGTTAACCGCGATTGTCTCAGGTTGAGAAAATTTGCCCCAATCACGATTCAGATCTTTTTTATTTTCATTATATCTCCAATATCCATTTTCAACTCCATCAGGATTCATAAGTGGAATAAAAATAACATTATATTGAGAGAGGAAATTTTCTGATAGCTCATTGTTTGATATTAATTCATTAATAAAACTTTTAATTGCGAATACACCCGTAACTTCAGGAGGGTGCTGTCTTCCTATAATAAGTATATAGGGATTTTTTGTATCACCTTCCACAGAGAACATAATGATTGGTTTTCTTAAAACTGAAAATCCAATAACCTCGGCCTTCACTTTGCCAGAGCCCTCAAGCTTATCGTACCAATCATAATACCAGATTTCTGTTACTAGCTCTTGTGAAGCAATATATTCTTGCCGAACGGAGGGTGGAAAATCAATGACTATAACTTTATCTTTTTTACTTAGTGAAATAGATGATTTATCAATGCTTTTCCAAAGTATTTTATCAGTACTTACCTTGGGATAATACCTATGACTATAATCCATATAATCTAGCTCTACCTTTATACTTTCAGAGTGTTTTGACTTCCTAAAACTAAACCATGGGCTTGGATTAATCGAGTCATCTAACTCGGGCTTTATGAAGATTTTGATGTAGCGGGAATTAATAATTTTACACGACACATTTCCTGTACCAGAAAAGTTAAAATCTATTTTTACAACATCTGTAATACATTCTTTCTTAAGATTATTATTCTCTGCACATAAGGGATTTATTGAAAAAAAAATTATAAAGAAAAGAATTTTTTTCATTAGTTTAAAATTTATAACTTAAGTCGATATAATAATATCTACCTAAATTATCATGCTTATCAAAATAATAACCAAATATATCAGAAGCTAGAGGAGCCCTCTCATCGGTAATATTATTTATTCCCAAGCGTATCCTGGAATTAGCATAATTGACGTTTAAATTATAATCAATGTGTCCATTAATTGTATTATAATCCTCGACTTTCCATAAGGTTCCATCAGAAAGTCTATTCCTCGTTTCATAGAATTCACCTACATGCTTCGCAAAAAATCCAAGGCCTAAGGGCCCATTGCTCCAAAGAAACCTTATACTTGCCTGCATCTCGGGTGACCCATCTTTTTCTAAAAGATCTGAGAACCCGCTGATGGCTAATTCCTTGGGAATAATATTCTTCTCTTGCGCATCAATAAGTTTAATAAAATCGTTACCAGCTTGCTGCTTAAACTCTTCTAATTTAGCAATATTTAAAGCAAATTTAAAATTTCCTAGAGAACTCTTTAGGGAATAATATAGAGAAACGTCGAAACCACTCAAAATTCTTGTGTCTAAATTTTGATAACTTTCCTCAACTCTAGAAACACGCCCTGCAGGACAAATTCCCGCGTTTAGGTAATCTTCAATCTGGCCTTCATCAGGGTCTTCTCTAAAAACAAAAGGACTGGACTGTACTAAAGAGCAATCAGTTAAGTTATTAGACTCCATACGCAAAACTAAATCTGTAAGCATAATATTATCTTCGCCAAAGAGCCCTATGGTGTCTTCTTTCTCAATTTTCCACCAATCTAATGTGAAGATTAGATTCCTAATACTTTTAGGCTCGTACACAACGCCGATTGAAAAATTTGTTGATTCTTCAGCCTTTAATTCTCCACTGCCTCTCGCAATTTTTTGAAGGGAGTAATCACAATAATCTATTGTTCCATTATTATTTATTTGTTGAAGGCACAGAAGCGCATCAACACCGTAAATCTGACGTGCTCCTATTGATTCATTGATCTGAATTAAATTTGGAGCTCTAAATCCTTTTGACCATGAACCCCTAAACATAACTTCATCATCTACCTGCCAACCAATACCAATTTTTGGGACGGCCTTACTTCCTATGTCAGAAAAATCTTCATACCTGCCTGCAAGCTGTACATCCAAACTCCTTACGAACGGAATGTTCATTTCATTAGAAATCAAAGGGATGGCTAATTCGATAAAGGCTGAAAACACATCTCTTTTACCAGAGTTATCTGGGGTCGGGCTTGAGTTAATAACATCACTTACAAAGGGGTATGTATCTCCATCACTATCCGTATATTGGATTGTACCATCCAGCCTTGGATCTCGATCATCCTTAAATGAGTCTTCGCGAAACTCTATTCCCGTCACAAGTGCAATAAATCCAGAATTTATTTGTAAAAAATTTAAATTTTCTAACCTAAGGTCCCACCCTTTTAACTCCCTTTCACCTTTTCTATAAACGTCAATAATAGCATTTTCAATTGAACCTTCCCCACTAGAGGTCTGATCCTTTCCGAACAATAAATAGTCATCATAGTTACCTCCTCCATTAAACGGGTTATATGCTTGAGGTGAAGATAACGATAATGATTCCTCTACTAAGGTATTTGATAATCGGTTACTTGTTATGTCATCAGAACTTGCTTTAGAAATAAATAATGCTGTTTCCCAATCCCAACCTTTCCAAGCCCCCCTGAATCCCTGCAAGAGTCTATAAGTATCTTTTTCGACGTTTACTCTTCTCGGCCCCACATCAACAAACCTATAATTGTCCATAATTATTGCGAGGCCTTCATCAGGAATACCCATAGCGTCAGAATCATTCAGACGATTAGGATTGATAGTCCCATCAGGAAGAAATTTAACTCCGAAAGGATTCCAGTAATTGGACTCAGGAACAATTAATTTTGATGACGAGAATGTAGTAGAAGGGCTATTGTTTTGTTTAGTTTCTGAAGAATAATAAGATAATTCAGTAAACCCTCGAACACCGCCAGTAAAGTCATGAGAAAGGTTAACCTGGAGATTGTTCCTGCTTAGATCTGATATAACCCATCTTTCTGTATTGAGGTTGTATCGTTTTGTCGATGTATCAGCTGCTATACATGCCCCATTTTTAAGGTCGACCAAGCACTTTGGTTCAGTATCGGGAAATATCTCAAATTCACCGGATTTATCTGTTAATCCTTGCTCATTAAAAAATCTAAACCCTTTAACACTTCGTTCAACATCAAACTGTCCGTAAGGTGAGTTAATTGAGCTTCTTCTAAAACGCGTAGTATCCCATTTAGTCCCTGCGATTTGAGGAAGGTCTCTCCAGTTAGAAATGCCCATACGCTCATCTTCACTTGCCTTAACTGGATCACGATCATAATAGCTGTAAATCAAAGATAACTTAGTATTACCAGAATTAAAATTTGATCCATATTCAAAATTTATTTGGGAATCTGATCGATTAAAATTTTCAAAACTAGTCGCCTTAACTCTTAGGGCGAAACCCTCAATATTTTTTTTTGTAACTACATTAATAACACCTGCGACTGCATCAGCACCATAAATTGCTGACGAGCCGTCTCTTAAGATCTCAAGTCTTTCGATTCCTCTTACAGGCAAAGTATTTGTGTTTACTGAATTAACAGGAACAAAACTTCCTCCAACCGACTCTGATTGAAAGCTTGGCGAGTTTATTAACCTTCTTCCGTTTAGTAAAACTAATGTATTACCAGTCCCCATATTACGAAGATTAAAGGCTCCCATATCTCCACGAGCACTATTTACGCCGGCAATAGCGTTGCCAGCATCATTGAATTTATTTGTTCCCTGCTCTACCAAACTTGCTATTAAGTCATCACCGGAATCTATTCCCAGCAATTCAATCTCTTCTGATCTAATAATTGTTACTGGTAGTATTTTTATCAATCTTTCATTATTTATTCTGCTACCAACCACTACTATATCGTCAATTATGTTTTCTTCTTCAGAGATGACGTTATCAGGCAGGAATAATACGAGAATAATTAAAATAACGTGGTGTAAATTAAATTTTTCTTTAAGTGATAATATTGTTATCATTTTTTTTCTTATGTGTTTTAATGTTTTCATTATTTAATTATCATAATCTGATTTCTATTTTTATAAGATACATATCCTGTTTTATATGTGACATAAAGACCTAAATATATGAAAAAATATAATAATATAATAGAAATGATTGGGAATACGCCATTAATTTATTTAAAAAGTGCTTCTGAAGAAACTGGTTGTAAAATATATGGAAAAGCAGAATTCCTTAACCCAGGACAGTCAATAAAAGACAGGGCGGCTCTTTATATTATTAGAGATGCAGAACAAAAAAAATTACTAGGTAAGGGCGGAACAATAATCGAAGGTACCGCAGGTAATACTGGGATTGGGCTATCCCTTGTGGGAAATTCGTTAGGTTACAAAACTACAATCGTTATGCCAGACACTCAATCACAAGAAAAAAAAGATGCTATTCGTTTTTCTGGTGCAGAATTAATTCAGGTACCTGCTGTTCCATATAAAGATCCAAATAATTATATTAAATATTCTGGTGATCTTGCTAAGGACTTAAATAAAAAGCTTACTAATGGAGCTTACTGGGCAAATCAGTTTGATAACGTTGCAAACCAAAGAGCGCATATTGAAACAACAGGACCGGAAATATGGGAACAAACCAATGGTACAATCGATGGCTTTATATGCGCTATCGGAACGGGCGGAACTCTTTCTGGAGTAGGATCTTACTTAAAATCTAAGAATAAAAAAATAAATATAGGACTTGCCGACCCTATGGGCGCTTGTATGTATAGTTTTTTTAAAGATGGCGAACTTAAGTCAGAGGGAAGCTCAATAACAGAGGGAATAGGACA
>Ga0114997_10001829_pt1 | contig 17392 bp, 11 predicted proteins | sample ArcticOcean_MG_C_2_FD_87045 | JGI IMG/M metagenome (GOLD analysis project Ga0114997, IMG submission 87045) | Marine microbial communities from western Arctic Ocean - ArcticOcean_MG_CB4_136 | ecosystem: Environmental > Aquatic > Marine > Oceanic | place: Arctic Ocean: Canada Basin | collected...
CCTTGAGCCTGGCGTTGAACCGATTCCTGGACCGTCGGGGAACTGGCCTCTATGCGCTCATGCTCGAGGCCGACGATCCCAATGCCGAGGCTGACGAGCTTGCACTGCGCGGGATGAACGTGTTGCCATTGATGACTGGTGCAACTGGTCGCGACCTGCATCCGAGCTCGACCCATGGTGTGCTCATGCGGGTCTATCCAACGGGATCTGTGAGTCAACCCGACGAGCCAACTGCCGAAGCACCCCGACTGTCGGGAATCGTGCGAGTGATCATGGCGACCGACGATGCGTCTGTTGCGGCCAAGGCCTATAGCCATGGTCTTGGTCTGGACGTGACCCATGCTGAGCCTGACGCTGAGCGTGGGGTGCTAGTTGCCAGCGCTACCGCTGCTTGGGGTGCAGCGATCGAGCTGGTTTCACCGCTGGATGAGAGTCGCCCCTTTGCGGCTGCGGTCGCATCGCATTTGCGGGACAAGGGTCAGGGCATGGTGGCGTTAGTGCTGTCCGCCGATGCCCCTGCTTATTCTGCTCAGCTTCTGGCAGCGCGTGGTCTGGCTTCTGACCTGCACGGCCCATTTGGCGCCGAGGTAACGGCCTTTGGCACCCGGTTCGTTATTGCGGCGAACTGAGTACCAGGACGCCATTGGTGCCGAGAGGTTCAATGCTGGGTGGGCTTCTGGGCGATTTACCCGGTTACTTCCAGGATTGGAGTTCGGGTAGGACCTCGGCGGCGAATAGACGCATGCTGGCTTCGGCCTCGTCGAATGGAATGCCCCCGAAACGAAATGCCGGGGCAGCTTCGAAGGGGCCGATTAGTTCCCATCGAGCTCGATATGACTCGAGGACCTGTTCGGGTGTTCCATGGGCAGTTGCGCTAAGGAAGCCCTCGAGGAAGCCAGATTCGCCCATGCGACGAAGTGCCCCTGCGGCGCCGGCGTACGCCTCGTAGCCGCTCAGGCCCTGGAAGTGGTCACCCATAATTTCGTAGTGTTCGAGCACGCTCTCGAGATAGGGCGCAATGTAGGCCGGACCGCGTTCTGCGGCCACGTCGGGGTCTTCGTGGCAGTAGACGAAGTCGCAGATCAGCGGTGCGGGAGGTTCGGTGTTGTGGAATTCGCGGTGCAACTCTCGCCACTTGTTGATCGACGGCATGCGTGCGGACCAGGAGCGGTCGGCAAACATGACCATGGAAGCGCCGAGGCGGGCGGCGGCCTCGACTGAGTCATCTGATGATGCAACGGCGTAGGTGCGCCCAGCGAATGATCGCTCGGGGGCCGGCCGGATCGGTGTGCGTTTCTGGGGGTAAAAGGGGCCGTCGCCTTCGATGTAGCCGGTTTCAAGCGCGGCTTGCACCATCATTGAACCCTCGTCGAAGCGGCCGCGCGACTCGTCCATCTCGATGCCGCGGAAGTGGTCGTACTCGCGGCGACTCAGACCGCGACCCATGCCAAAACGCAGCCGGCCGTCGGCGATGTGATCGAGCATTGCGATCTTCTCGGCGACCTGCAGGGGTTCGTTCCACGGCATGATCACGGCAGCGGTGCCCACGTCCACATTTTTGGTCTGTGAGACGATCGAGGACAACCACTGGGTGTTGTCGGGGCAGAACGAATAGTCGTAGAAGTGGTGTTCGGCTGCCCACACGACATCGAAGCCGAGCTCGTCGGCGAGCAGTGCCAGGGCTGTCTCTTCCCGGTAGACCTGCCCGTCGCTCATATTGTCCCAGCCGTGGCTGGCGAACACGGTTTGAATTCCGACGTCCATGTCGTCTCCTTGCGTCAGATGAGACTCTAGCGATGTTCGAATTCAGATGAGAATTTTGCGGATGAACCAGGAACCAGGAACCAGGAACCAGGAACCAGGAACCAGGTACGAGGGGCGAGGCACGAGGGACGGTGGTGGCACACTGTCGGAATGACAATCCCAGGTTGGACGGTGGCTGGTATGGCGGACATCTCTGGGCGCGTGGCGATCGTCACCGGTGCCAATTCCGGGCTGGGCTACGAGACGGCGAAGGCGCTGGCAGGCCATGGTGCCCATGTGGTGATCGCCAGTCGAAACCAGCAGAAAGCCGAAGCGGCCAAGCAGGCGCTGCTCATCGATCTGCCGGACGCGTCACTTGAGGTCATCACGGTCGACCTTGCGGAATTGTCCACGATTGAAATGTTTGCTGACACCTTTGCGGAGCGACATGACCGGCTCGACCTGTTGATCAACAATGCCGGCATCATGATGGTTCCGAAGGGGTTGACGGCCGACGGCTTCGAGAGTCAGCTCGGGACCAATCACCTTGGCCACTTCGCGCTCACGGGTCGCCTTTTCGAACGATTGGCATCGACCGATGAAGCGCGGGTCGTGACGGTGAGCAGCCTGGCGCACCGGTCGGGAACTATCGACTTCGACGATCTGATGTCTGACCAGTCTTATCGGCCCAAGGCCGCCTACAGCCGATCGAAACTGGCGAACCTGTTGTTTGCTTTTGAATTGCGACGACGCTGCCAGGCCGCCGAAGTCGACGTTATGTCGGTGGCGGCTCACCCAGGTGTCTCCTCAACTGAGCTCGGCGATCACTTGTTGGCCAACATCTTCATGCAGCCGCTCAAGCTGCTTGCAAAGGTTGCGCTGCAAGATGCCGCTGCTGGAGCCCAGCCCACCTTGAGAGCCGCTACTGATCCATCTGTTACAGGTGGGGAGTATTTCGGGCCAAGCGGTAGGGGTGAGGTCCGGGGCAGGGCGACGAGAGTCAGCGCTTCGGCCAACGCCAACAACCCCGCCATGGCTGAACAGCTGTGGGACGTGAGTCAGGAATTGACTGGCATCGAGTACCCCTAACCGCAGGTGGGCCTGGCTGGTCCGAGGTGCTCAGCAGGTCAGGGCGCGCCCGACCCGCGACGTCACCTGATGGTGTCGCCGTTGGGGGTGGTGATGGTGATGTCTCTGTCGGGTTGGCGGTGGACGGTGTAACCGCGTTCTTTGAGCCAGTTGTGTCTCGGGCATGAAGGCAGGCCATTGAGTTGGTTGGTGAGCCCGCCCCGGGCTGCGGGTTTCAAGTGATCTATGTGGCAGCGGCTTGTTGGCACATGACAGCCGGGCCAGTAGCACTCGGCGGTGGCGAGGACGACGCCGAGACGGGCGAGGCCGGTGAACAACCGAGTTTCGGAGCTCATGTCAATGGTGACCCCGGAAGCATTCTGCACGACTCGCCGCAGGCTCGATACCAGACTGTCGGCAAATGCTGCTTGAGCGGCGATTGGGTGTCCATCGATATCGGTGATGTTGTACGTATCGGGATCGAGCAGGCGGGCGGGAGCGTTGATCCAGCGACGGAGGAGTTCTTCGTATGCGTCGGCGGTCCACACGATGTTGTGGACTCGTTTCACCGGGGCCGACGGCTTGTCGCTGTTGGCGGCATCGATGGCAATTTGACAGAGGGCGTCAGCACAACGTTGTTCGTTCGAACGCGCCAGCAGGTCTGTGCATGTATCTGCACCGTGGATCTTTTCGGCTTGGGACCAATCGTGGTTAAATTCGGCTTGTACATAGGCCCTGAAGACTTGGTTGAACGAGGAACCTTGCAAGGAGCCCAACTGGGCATCAAGCTTCCAGACCTTGCTGAAGTGATCCTGTGACAACCAGGCTCGGCGTCGGCCAAAGGATGGGTCCGCTGCGGGTTCAGGGCCGTCGCTGTCGTGGACTTCGAGCCAGCGAGCCACCTTTTTGGTAAGTCGGTGCATGCCGTAACGATGGGCTTGTTTAAGGAACCATTTTTGGTCGATCAGGAACCGGTCACGGGTACGAGGGTTCGCGAACGCCCTGCCTAACAGAGCGGCTTTGTCGACGGAGAGGTCGGCTTTGCGCCATACAGCGGCGATCAGCGCGGCGTCGATGATCATGCGACGGATTTGGTCTAGGCGATGGGACTCGGCGCTTGATACGCCGGCGACGTGTTCGAACATGACGCGGGCGCTGACATGGCCGTGGTCATAGAACGTGCGACTGGCGTCGATCTGAGCCAACAGATCGACCGCTGCGATCGCCGCCAATCGACGAGTCTGCTCGACAGCTTGGATCTCAGCCACAGCGTGCTTTGATGACCCGAGTGACGGCGCACCTGCATTGACAACCTCGGTTAACGAGGTGATCGCAGGATCAAGATATGAGCGCACAGCAGCAGTCATCGACACAACAGAAATCGATAGGAGTGAGGGGCTCGGAGAGCAAAGTCTCTCAAAGAGCAAGGTCTAGAGATAACGGCTAAAGACGTCCGGCACCAGAGATGCTCTATTACCTTATCCCGAACACCAGTTCGATACAACTAAATATTAACATTGAAGCAATAACAGAAGATCAGGAGCGAACCGGGCAGAATCGAGCCCAGCAGCATTGCCTGGTCAACCAACTGACGCGACGCAGTTGAGAAGACAGCAACGGCTGCCACACCCGCTGGGTCGCTTCGCATTTGGCCTTCTCACATGGTGAACGGAGACGCTTGCCGTCAAGTGCGATCGGCAGACGGGTCACTTCTGTTCGTTGAAGCACGCGTGCCATGCTGAGAAGATGATCGCAGCAGACGAGACCTTTGACGGCACGTGGCCTTTTTCTGCCCAGTTCTTCGACGGTGCAGGATTTCGCCAGCACTACGTGGACCAGGGCGAGGGCGAACCCATCATCTGCCTACATGGCCAGCCGACCTGGGGGTATTTGTATCGCCACATGATTGGTCCCTTGTCGAAACACAACCGGGTCATCGTTCCTGATCACATGGGCTTCGGCAAGAGTGGCACGCCCCAGGATCGTGAATACACGCTGCAGAGCCATACCGAGAATCTGGCTGCATTGATCGAGCATCTGGATTTGCGAGACATCACTTTTGTGATTCAAGACTGGGGTGGCCCCATCGGCACCGCGTACACCGTGCGCAACCCTGATCGAGTCAAGCGCTTGGTGTACATGAATACTTTGAACGGCTACGGCGGAAACAGCAAAGACCTCCCCAGCCCGAACGAGGCACCATGGTTACGGTGGATTGGTGAAGGTCTAGAGAATGGGCGCACCGAGCAGGTGTTGCGCAACCTGGGATCCACGGTGCTCTCGGTCATGAAGATCATCGGCTTTGACGTGCGCAAGGTCGACGACACGTGGATCCGGGCGTATTCGGAGCCGTTTCCGGATTGGGACAGTGCAATCGGCGGCTATGAGTTCCCGATCGACGTGTACCTCGCTCGTATCCGTGACTACGTACTAGCTGGTGCGGCGGGGGTGCCAGCGCTTGCCTCGAAGCCTGCCATTTTGCTGGAAGGAATGGCAGACAAGGGCATAGACCCCCAGCGAGCTATCGCTGACTTTCGTGGCATCTGGCCAACCAGTCCCGTGGTCGAGCTCGAGGGCGTTGGCCACTTCTGTCAGGAAGATGCCCCTGAAATACTGGTTGCCAGTATTCGGCAGTTCCTGCAAGCCAACCCTTAGTGGCTGATGTCGGCGATGGCTTCAGACCGTTTCAGCGGTTGATGCAGGGCCGATGCGGTGGCGGGTGGCTGGTTGTGGGTCGTGGTGGTTACAGCGCTGACGCGACGACGTCGAGCACGTCATCGCCGTAGTTTTCGAGCTTTGCTGGGCCGATGCCGGAGATGGCGATGAGTTCCTGCTCGGTCTCTGGTTTGGCCCTGGCGATGGCACGCAAGGTGGCATCGTGGAACACGACGTAGGGCGGTACGCCGCGTGCGGTTGCGATCTCGGATCGCCACGAGCGCAGGACCTCAAACATTGTTTCGTCGGCCTCGGACAGTGGTGCTTCGTCGACACCGCTCGAGGCTTTCTCGACGATGTGGCTGATCTCGGCGATAGGGAATACCATCTGTGCGCCAGATGGGGTTTTGAGAGCAACGTCGCTGTTGCTCAGATACATCACTTGCCCTTCGATTCCACCCGATACAGCGACGGTGTCGCCGACAGAGATGTCAGATCCCGGCGAGTTTGACGACCGTTTCGAGCCAGTGGGCCGCTTCGCCCGAGGGAACACTTCAGTGGAACGGCGGCGTTCTTGTATCGGCGGCGCTTCCGACGCGAGCTCTGCGATGAACGGGCTTGGCTGGGCGGCGTCGGCAAGGATCACGACTTGTTCTTGGCAACGAGTGATGGCCACGTGGAAGATCCGGCGTTCCTCTTCGACATCGTCGCAAAGTCGGTGGGGTAGAGCGCCGTCGTCTGCGCCCAGCACGATGACCCGGGGCCATTCCATGCCTTTGACCCGGTGGACAGAGGACAACATGACGCCACTCTTGGTCTGCGGGCGGTCCATGGTGGATTGCAGCCACGATTCAAATGTCGCAAGATCGGGATGGATTGCTGCGGCCCGCTCTAGTGCAGCCAGGTCGTCTTCGTGGGCTGGCTTGTTCAGCTGTCGACTACTTCGATCAAGACTCTGTGCAGAAGAGATGAGCCCGGCCGCATTAAGTACTGCTTTCACTGCAGATCGGCTGTCGCCGGTTTTGGTGGCCCGGCCTATCGCCGCGATGTCGTCGCAGAACTTGAGCCACTTCGTTGCATGGCGCTCTTGCATAGCGTCGGATGCTTCGCGCAGGCGTTGCAATGTCATCGTTGTCGGCAAGCTGGTCGAGTTAGCGACGCCGTTGAGTCCCCGGCTTGGTCTGCGGATGGCTTCGAGAACGTCGGAGCGCTTGGCCTTGTCGGGCGCTTGGCCGAGACGGATCCATGCGAAGAGGGCGCGGACCATCGACCGATTGAGAGAGTTGCCCGAGAGCTCGTCTTGGGTAGGTATGCCTCGATCGACGAGCGCTGCCTTTATTGGAATCAGGCTCGCATTCACCCGAGTCAGTACGGCAATGTCGTGCGGTTCGACTCCGCTCTCGAGCCATGCGGTGATCTGATCGGCGGCTTCGACTGCCAGTTCGCCACTGGGATGCTTGCGCACATCGAGCGCGGTTGCATCCTGGATTGCGTCGGGGCCGGCGTTGATCGTCTTTGGCACGCGGATGCGGTTGTATGAGAGCAGGTTGGTGGCGGCCTGTACGACAGGTTGGGGACAGCGGTAGTTGGTTTTGAGGGCGTACTTTGTAGCGCCCGGAAACCAAGTGTCGTACTCGATCAGGAAGTGTGGGTCAGCGCCGCTGTAGGCGTAGAGAACCTGATCGTCGTCGCCCACGCCAAAGACCTGCAGCCGGGGCGAAGCGAGTAAACGAAGCAACAGCACATACGCGGGCGTCAGATCCTGAAACTCGTCGATGAGCAGGTGTCGACATCGGCGTTGCCAGCGTTGTCGCAGTTGGCCGTCGCGAAGTAGGACTTCGATGGCGCCGTAAATTTGTTCGGTGAAGTCGACCTGACCATTTTCGTAGATGCGGCGTCGGTAGTCGTCGAAGCAGGAGGCGAACCCGTCAAGGTCGTCGCCCGACGCTTCGACCGATGCTGGACTCTCGAGGCCCAGGCGTGCCAGGTTGAGCGCCTCGAGGTAGACGGCCATGGGGTCCTTGTTTGCTTGCCAGTTCACCGACAACAGCTCGTCCAGGATCTGGCGTTGGCCCTGTTCGTCGAGCAGTCCAATGCCAGGGCGACCTTCACGTAGGATCGCCCAGCCCAGCGAGTGCACGGTGCGGACCGTATTACTGGCGACCCCAGCACGCCCAGCAAGCTCGGCAGCGGCGCGTTTGTTGTAGGCAACAGCGATCACGCTTTCGGGCGACAACCCGCGGTCGTCGAGCAAATGGCGAAGCCGTGCTGCCATGGTGCGCGTCTTACCCGACCCGGCCGGGGCGATGACCCGGGCGGCGCCCGCGGGGTGCAAGGTCGCCGTGCGCTGATCGCCGGCGAGTGCTTCGTCAGAGGTGGAGTAGGAACGGTCGATGTGCACGATTCGCCCGGTTTCGACTTCTTCGCCCGAAATGACGGTGTGGCCGACTGGCTCAACGGGGCCGGTGGGGCCACCGTCGACCCAGGCAGGGGTCCCGTCGCGAAGCAGGACGTCCGCGGGTCCGGCGATGGTTGCCTGCACAAGCCGTTCGGCCTTGGCCCCAAACCACCATTTGATTGCTGGTGCGCGCATGTCGTAGTTGTTGGCGAAGAGAAGGAAGCGCAGCCGTTCGAGCGGAAACAGGAAGTCGGCATCGATCGACCAGACATCGCGGGGAGTCGTCTCTAGCTTTGACCATGCGTCGCTCTCGATTCCCCATCGGATGACAACCGGTTCTCGACGAACCCAATGCAGATGGAGAGTGAGGATGAGTGCCTCGAGTGTCGGGCCGTCTGCGAGCACAGCATCGGTGAGTTCGACAATCTCGATGGAGCTGAACGGTGCCGGAATCTCAGCACCAGCTGCGACGACAATGCCGCGGCCGAGAGCGGCAGGGACAGTCTCGAGCATGTCGTTACTGGCAGTTGCTGCTGTCATGGTGCCCACGCAGTGCGGCACGCACGACTCGTTCCCTGGTCCTTGATGCCGCCCAGTGAACACGCTTCTTCTGGTGTTGCATGCCGTAGCGGGTGCCAAAGTAGCCCAGGCGAACATTGTTGGAATGATGATCGGGCGCTATGCCGCTGCTGAAACTGACCTTGGAACCTTGGAACCTTGGAACCTTGGAACCTTGGAACCTTGAGGGCTAGTGAGCGCAGCGAGGGTTTTGATGTCGTACGTGACGGCGGCATCGAAGATGGCTGCGTTCCGTGCTGCGATCGTGGGTGGAAGAGTGGGTTGTGCCAGCGGCTGAGTGTTTACGGTGCTTATTGCTCTAGGAATTCGGTGATGGTGTAGTCAGATTCCTCATCAGCGATGAGCTCGTTCCAGTCGATGAAGACGTTCGATGGGAAACCCAGTTCGGGGTCGTATTCGACGGTGTAGGAGGACGCCTCATCGATCGCTCGGTCGACCTCGGCGAATATCGCTTCGACGGTGAGTACTAGGTCGCCGTAGGCCTCGATAGTGATCGTGTCGACGTCGAACACGTCGATGCCGTCGAGCGTGGCAGCGATGACTTCGCCGTTGAGGGCTGAAGCTTCGTATGGCCCGATGTACTCGATCGGGCAGAAGCAGATCCTTTCGAATGTGAAGTCATAGGCACTGATGGCAGCTTGTTGCCATCGTTCGACGGCTGCCTGAAATTCTTGTCGGTTTGCTGCTTGGGCGTCGGCGGGGTCGGCGATGAACTGGGTGACGACGAGTACGAAGCCGCCATCGGAGGCGAGCTCGGGCCCATTGAAGATGTAGGTATGAGGCAGGCCTAGGTCGGAGCCATAGTCGATTTCCACGGGAAAGTCGCCAGTGTTCAGCGCGTTTTCGATGTCCTCGAAGATGTCCTCGACCGAGAGATAGGGCGCTGTGGCAATACGGGTCTCATCAAATACGAGAGTCGAGGTGGAGGCTCCATCGGCGTCGACGACTACTTGCCAGGGGCCTTGGTCGCATTCACATTGCAGCGTGTAGCGGAACGAGTATGACAGCGGCCGGTTGGCTTGCCAGCGTGCTTGTGCAGACGTCAAGAGTTCGCGCTGGTTAGCTGCTGCAACATCGTCAACATTGTCAACGATGTGGTCGGGGGCCGCTGTTGGTGTTGGGGCCGCTGTGCGAGCGGAAACAGAAAGCCGGCATCGATCGACCTGGCATCGCATGCGTTCGTTTCTAGCTTTGACCATCTGTCTGTTTGTGGTGTCTGTTCGCGGCGCCTGTTGGTACTGCAGACCGTGGGGAGGTGCCCAACAGGGCGGGTGCGCTCTGTCCATGAGCAGCACGTAGATGTCGCAGATCTCAATCAGTTTCTGTTGGGTGTCTGGGTTGGGTCTTCGTCGCGCCGCAGTCGATAGCTTGGTAACTCACCAGCGGTGCAAGCGAACGACTTTGCGCTGCAGATTTGGCAGCAGCCAGCACGGCCTTAGAGGAGTTCGCGATGTTTGATGAAGGGTGGAGCGAGACGTTTACCGAGTGGCTTGAAGAGTTGCGCGCTCGTGTGGAACATGAAGACGCCGCTATACGACTTCGCGATGCCGCCATAGCGCTTCGGGCTACTAGCTTTGCCAGCTCGCTTGAGTCTTTTGATGACGACGGCCTGGCTCACATGGTTGACGAGAACATGACCATGGCCGATGGGGTTGGTGTAGTTGGCGCCCGCGACGACCAGCGCGTATTGGTTGATCCGGCGACCGCGACGTTGATGACCATCGCAGCGATCCTGCATCGCCGAAAATTCTCGCATCGGATCACCGCCGCCGACGTTGCAAACCGGGTGCTTGCTCTCGAAGGCCCACTTGGGCTGCTGGATTTCGACCTGGCCAGCGGCGGCCAGCTCAACGACAGCCGGGGGAACCCTCTGGATCGGTCTGGGTTAGGTGGGCGCAACCTGGCTGTTCCGGAATGGGTCGATGGTTTCGACGTGGGGCGATTGTTGGTTGCGTGGCGCGAGGGTGACCAGGTCCGCTTTGAGGTGATCGATGACGGCGATGTCGCGAGCGACGGTGCGACAGAGTGGCAGGCAATCGCGGATCGGATCCAGAAGTCGGCCGCCGATGGCGTTGGCGTTGTTCTAAACCATGTGATGTTCGATCTGACGTTGCAGAACCCATCGTTCTTTACGGCAACAGCCCTGCCCATCGACGAGTTGCTCCGGGCCAACGGTTATGCCAATCGAGGTGAACAATGGGGTCCGGCTGATAGCGACTGGAAAACGCCTGGCCAGGCAGCGCTAGCTTCCCGGCTTGGGTTGGCAGCGGAGACCTATGGTCTGCAGCGCCATGCTCAGCTGGCACTTGCCAGGCTTATCGAGATCTGGCGCGAGTGGTCTGGCTTCCATACCTTTGGCGATGGCGAGTTACCTGAGATCGACGTCAGCGAGATCCAGGACATCCTGAAGGTCGAGAAGGTGCCGTTGGCCTTCTTCGACATGCATGAACCTGAGGCAGCGCTGTCGATCCGTGCTGCAATGAGCGAGGCGTCGACCGAGACCACCGACGGGTCAGCCATGCGAGAGACTGCGCTTGATCTGCTTGCTGATGAGCTGCATCAGGCCGACCCGGACTCGATTGCGGCGCTGCTGCTGACCGGACGAAGCCGGGAACTGCATGGTCAGGTGCGAAGCGCCGAGGCTGCCTACCGTCAGGTCCTGCGGCGCGACGAGACCAACGGCGCCGCACTGGTGAAGTGTCTGAACGCAGCCGTTGATGCAAGTCGATTCGACGAGGGGGCGCGGCTGGTACGCCGATTGTCTGGCCCCGACTCGACGAACGAGAGGATGCTGCAGAGTTATGCCGAGGAATTGATCACGGCCAGTCGCAACGAGTCGTGTCCGTGTGGGTCGGGGCGCAAGTACAAGCAGTGTCATCAAGACGTGCCGTTGCTTCCTGAACCCATTGCGACGCGAGCGATGCTTTTGAAGCTCGAAATGTATGCCGAACAGACGGTGCTTAACCAGCGGTACGCCCCTGGCGGGGGTGGCGGTGCTCAAGCAGAGTTGGTGGGATTCCCCGAGGCTCGGGACTTCATGATTCATGAAGGCGGCCTGCTTGGTCGGTTCCTGCAAAATCGCGCCGAGGTGTTGCCACCGAGCGAACTTGAACGGCTTCGATCATGGCAGGCCGGTCGGCGTGACCTGTATGAAATCGTGGACGTTGACCCCGGCGTTGGCATGAATCTTCGGAACATGCGGACCGGCGACGAACAACAAATTGTTGAGCAGAACAGTTCACAGGAAGCGGAGTTAGGTCAGCTTCTGTTGCTGCGACTTGAAACAATCAACGGTGTGACCACGTCCTATGGGCAAGGCATATTGGTTCCCGGACACCATGGCGACCGGGTGCTCGAGATCATGGAGGACCTCGATATCGAGGATCTGCTTAGGTGGTTCGTGGGCCTGCTGACGGACGCCCCTGCAGCGGTGTAGTCGCATGTAATGCAAACGTTGTTTCACGAAAGCCCTCTACTTGGCTATTTTGAATAAGTTCCTTATCGAAGGATGCAGATACACCTCTACCTGTGTTCGAATGATCAAGATCGGTGGGTGCTCGGCAAGAGACAGCGCTGGCTGCGACGCTCACGAGGGTTTACCCCGGCCGAACTGGGCGAACGCAGCCGTACTTATTAGCCGGACTGGCGGACTAGGTCAGCCACTGCGACGAACGACCCATCGCCATCACCTGGGAACTGCGCCACCCACTCCCCGGTAACACCTTCGCTAACTTTCGAGCCGCTGTGGCGTGACGGCTTCCACCCAGATAGATCCCTGATTCCAGGTTCTCGTTAAACAGGTGACGTTGGCGCGCGCCAATGGCACTCAAGCAATCAGCTCGCATGACCACAGGTCATCCCCGAGTGGGTGATCCTGCGCAAGCCTCCACGAAGCCGCAGAGTGCGCCGACGAGGGGCAACTGTTCAGGGTGGGCGCAGTTGGTGTCGAGCAGTGTGGGGCTGGCGACTACGAACGCGGCGACTTGTGCCCGTGACAATGCGACGTTGAAACGGTTTGTGCTGAACAGGAAGTTGATACCGCGGGGTGCGGCGTCAGCGCTTGATGAGGTCATCGAGTAGATCACGACGGGTGCTTCGCGGCCTTGAAACAGGTCGACGGTGCCGACGAGCACGTCATCGTGACCTTGGGCCGCGAGTGCTTCTCTGATGGTCTGCACCTGCGCGTTGAATGGCGTGATCACCAGCACGTCGGCAGGGGTCACTGGCCTGGGTGGTTTACCCTCGACTCGCAGTGTTGAACCGAGTGCTGATGTGACCAGTTCGGCGACCCGGGCGGCTTCTTCGAAGCTGCGGCCGCTACAGCCTTGGTGAGGGACCGGTACCCAGTAGAGCCCGGCAGCGATCTCATCGATCGAGCGGGCAGGAGCGTGCGGCTCGACGCTGAGGCGTTCTTGGTAGAACGTGTCGCTGACGAACGAGCAAACCGACGCGGGCATCCGCCATGTCGTATCGAGGAACACGCCTTGCGCCTCGTTGATGGTCTGAGCGTCGCCACATACGTGCGCCAGCGCAGAAGCGGACGTGCCAGGTTGGTGGCTTCCCTGCACCGGTTGATCGAGCTGTTGCGGGTCACCCAGCAGCACCAGGTTCTTGGCCGAGGTCGCGGCGGCGATCGTGTGCGCCAGGCTGAACTGGCCGGCCTCGTCGATTACCAACACGTCGATGGCGTGGCGCATGTCAGTTCGAGCGAACAGCCAGGCAGTACCTCCGATTACCTCGACGTCACCAACGTGGAGTGCTTCTGCGCCGTCGCTGCTTTGCTTGGTCCACTTGACGCCGGCGATCTCGGGGTTTTGGGAGCCGACCTTCAACATGGCGAGATCGGGCGCAACTTCGGCGAGTTTTTCGAACAGGTTCTCGACCACCCGATGGCTGTTTGCGACCACACCAACTCGTTTGCCGGCAGCTACCAGTGCCTTGATCATGTGTGCACCAGTGAACGTCTTGCCTGTACCTGGCGGGCCCTGCACCGCCAGATAGGACTCGTCGAGTTCACCGGCGACCCGTATCACCGCGTCGGATGCAGACTCGCCGGCCAGACGCAGTGGCTTCGCGGCCGTTGTTCGGGGAAGCGCACGCGTCAACAGATCACGAATCGCAGGGAACTCACCCCGGTCTTCATCGCTCGGGCTGTTGGTGAGCCAGCTCTGACCGACTTCCTCGATCGCATCTTGGAGCAAGTCGGTATTCATTGGCTTACCGGGAATCAGGTTGTTCGGTAGCGGATTGGTATTTGTCTTGCCGCGTTTGATTGTTAGCCAGCCGGCAGCGGCGTCGACCATTTCGATTTTGACGCTCTTATGGCTGCCCACGTCGTTAGGTGCATGATCATCCATCATGCTGTGCGGCTTGAGCTTGTGCGGCTGTTCCGGGTCGAAACTAAAATGATGAAGCAGCGACCGACTGACTGAGCCGACCTCGCCCTCATAGCTGAGCGCCGCGACGGCCTCAGAGTCATGCCAGAGGTCCTCAGGCGACATCGCTCGTTGCGTGAACAGCCGCCACCAACTGGGTTTAGTCTCACGCTTGTGCCACTCGAGCAGATGGGCCAACAGCCACTGCCCCTGCTCGGAATCGCTTCGGGCATCCTGGCCCTGGGCGATGTCAGCAAGAAGCTCGACCCGCAGTTGGGCTACACGGGCTGACCGCTCGTTGGCTTCTTCGCCCCGCAGGACTTCTTCTACCGGGCGCCGCTCGATCGTGCCCCAGCGAGTCTCTGCGTCAGAGCGTTGCAGTTCGAGCCACTCACGAAGCCCGTGTGTCGACAGGCAGTCATCACGGTTATAGGCCTCGATGTCATCAAGGATTGCCTGGTCGGGCGCTTCGATCCATTTCTCGTACTCGACGACGCTGGCCATGCCCGACTGCACATCTGTCTCGCGAGCATCGCGATAGAAGACCTCGAGATCCTTGATCGAGAGGCTCGATTTCGAGATACGCACCGCATGCCTAGCTACCGCGTATAGGTCGACGAACACTTCGTTACGAAGCAGATGGTCGACCTCTTCTTCGCGGCTCGCATGACGTGACGCGAGCCGCTTCATTACCGATACCTCGTAGTCGGCGTAGTGATAGACGTGCATCTTTGGATCACGGGCCAGGCAATCAATGAAGAAGTCGACAATATTTTCGAAAGCCACCAGTTCAGCATCCGAATCGTGCGCCCACCACGAACTGAAGTCATCGCTGGCGTTAGAAACGCCCCACAGATACTCCAGGCCCGAACCATCGTCGCCGCGATACGGGTCACCCTCAAGATCAAAGAACAGATCGCCGGCGCTCGGTTCGGGCAACAGCCGGAAACCACCCGCCGGGTTGAGGGCTGGATCGACGAGCTCAAAGCGCGGCTCGTCGACCGCGGTCGTGGCCTGCAGTTGGGCTTGGTGACGGAGGCGCTCATAGGTCGCGGCAAGCATGCGCGGCGGGCCCTTCCCCTCGACAGCTTCGGCCAAACCCTGAACCGTCGTGATACCAACGCCGGCCAGCGACTTGATCTGTGGCTTACCCAGCCCAGCCACCCGGCTCAAGTGATCGTCAGTCTTTCGGCGCTGCTCACACACCTCGTTCCAAGGACAGATGCCGCAGTGACTCACCGGATCGGGATAGGTCTCGGATGCCAGGTCGATTGGCTCGGTTGCAGCGATGAGTCGCAGGCGTGCCCGGCGGTGAAAGGCGGCAACATCGTGGGTCGCGAACGAACTGATCTCGCGATTGCCAAGCACGATGTGTACGCGCTGGGGTCGAACGCCCTGAATGGCTTCGAGTTGGGTGGCGTAGTCAGCCAACTGCACCAGCGCAGAGACCTTGAGGGTGCGGGCCAGCTTGGTGTCGTAGGGCTCATAACCGAACGGACCAAGATCGGTGTTGAGATGGTTGCTTCGAAAGAGAAAGTCAGCGTGGCCCCGCCAGGAACCGTCGAAGAACGTCGCCTGGAAGATGACGTCGACCCCTGCTTGCATGGCCTCGACGGTTGCGGTGTGAGCCTGCTGTAGCTCTTTCGCGCTAGAGCACCCGGGAATTTCGACCACTGAAAGGCCCTGGGCCTTTAGGTCCTGGAGATAGGCCGCCTCGTGAGTCAGGCCAAGGTTGCGAATGAGTTCGGCCTCAGAGCGGTCATCGACTGGGCGGTCGAGTTCGCGTCGGGCGACAAGCAAGTTCAACTGGGTCAAGTGCTCACACGCCAAGTGATTGACGATGTCTGAAGGGCTGAAGATGAGACGTTCGTCGAAAAGCTGCACTGCCTTATGTATAGGGCAACTGTGACGCTCGTGAGTTGGTCATGACAAGAGGCTCACATCAGTGACGTCGAGGTCCACACGACCAACCTCTGGTTTCTACGGCTCTGCCGCAGCGTGGCCGCATCGGCTGGTGGGCAGTTGACCGGGGCATTCGATATGGCTCAACGTCGGGCGCTCGGCCGTGAACTCGTCACAATCCGAACTGATATCGGCATCGTGCCCTTTGCTGACATGGCTTGGCAGGTCGCCGAGCGACGCACAGAACACGCCCTCTCAACGCTGTCGTGTGAAGCGCTAGTTGCCGGCAACCATCTAGGCGCCCAAATCTGCGTTTGGAGCGGCGATCACGGGCCGAACCTTCGGGCCGAATGCCAGCAACACAACGTCGCCTATTGCACAATCAGCTGAGCAACAAGGCTGACCCGAACAAGTCAGCGAGCGTAACTGCAGATGGCTGTTGAGAAGCGTGCCAACATGGCCACTTCCGCCGACGCATCAAGAAGCGAGCCATGCTCACCAATCAACGTTCGCTCTTCGCTCTTCCCGATGGCCTGCACTATCTGGACTGTGCCTCCCGCAGCCCGTATCCGCTAGCGACAACGCGGGCAGGCAAAGCGGCCGTAGAACGAATGCTGGTGCCAGCATCGAAGACGCCCGACGACTACTTCGCCAAGTCAGAAGCATTCCGCAACAACGTCGCCAAACTCGTTGGGTGTTCCGCCGACCAAGTCGCCATCGCACCAGCGGTCAGCTACGGCATCGGCGTCGCCGCGCACAACTGGGCACTTCGCCCCGGCCGAACAGTCGTGGTTCCCGAAGAGGAATTTCCCAGCGACGTCTACGCGTGGATAGCGGCATGTGAACGCACCGGTGCCTCGATGGTCACCGTTGAACGACCTGCTCAAGGCCAGGGGCTGGCAGCACGCTGGTCACAGGCGATGATCGATGCCATCGACGACAGAACCGCCGTTGTAAGCCTGTCCACCGTGTTATGGGCCGACGGCACGGCGTTCGATCTTGCCGCCATCGCTCGCAAAGCCCGCGAAGTCGACGCACTCGTAGTGATCGATGCAACCCAATCACTCGGTGCTGTCCCATTCGCGTACGCAGATGTTCAACCTGACCTGTTGCTTTGTTCTGCATACAAGTGGCTGTTCTGCCCTGACCAGTTCGCGATTTCTATTGTTGGTGAGCGACTGATCGACGCAACGCCGTTCGAGCACCACTGGAGCAACCGTGCCGGAAGCCAAAACACCACCGGGACAGGCCTGAGAGACACCTTCAGACCAGGAGCCCGACGATTCGACGTTGGTGGTCACGCCAACGATGTCACCCTGTCGATGGCCAATGCCTCGCTCGAACAAGTCTTGGCGTGGGGACCAGCACAGGTAGCGGACTACTGCACCCATTTGATGGCACCCTTGCTCGCCCATCTGGAATCGAGCCCGTACGCCATACCCGGGCCCGACGATCACTTCGGGCACATCGTCGGCATCCGCCACACCGATGTCGCGACGACGCAACGAGCCATGAGCGAGATCGCCAAGCGCAACATTCGCGTTTCGCTGCGAGGCGACGCCATCCGCGTCTCGCCAAACGTCTACAACACCCCCGACGACATCGACGTGCTGCTGGAAGCGCTGGACGCAGCGCTGCGCTAACGGGACTTCCGAACGCACCGACCAACGCA
>Ga0114997_10001830_pt1 | contig 17387 bp, 10 predicted proteins | sample ArcticOcean_MG_C_2_FD_87045 | JGI IMG/M metagenome (GOLD analysis project Ga0114997, IMG submission 87045) | Marine microbial communities from western Arctic Ocean - ArcticOcean_MG_CB4_136 | ecosystem: Environmental > Aquatic > Marine > Oceanic | place: Arctic Ocean: Canada Basin | collected...
GATTCTCCTCCTCTGCTTTTAAAACTGCTCTCTTTCTCTTCTTCTTCGTCTTCTTCTTCGCGTCCTCCTCCTCCTTAAACGCAGTGGAAGCAGCAGCATCCTCAAAAGCATCCTCAAAAGCCGCCAATGGGAAAAAAGAAGAATCCAAAGTGCTCTTTGGACTCCATAAAAAATGGTCAAAACCGTGCGTGGCGTGCACGCGGGAGAAAGGCGCCTGGTGCGATAACGGGAGAGATGGATTCAGAGGGTGCATTGAAAAGCCAAACTTTTTGAACACGCTGATGTGTAAACGCATCGTCCGGTGTAAGAAAGGGTGCACGCCTCTCAGGGACATGATGGAGAGTTTTTGCAAGAAGCACGACGGCTTGTGCAGCAAATACGACGCGGTGAAACGAGCGCTGATTGGCGAAACCGGTAAGAAGAAGAAGTAATATAGAAGGAGTTGAGAAAAGAGCAGAAGAAAGAGAGAGAGACTCAAGAGAGACTCGTTAAAATTGATATATATAATAATATTCGTTATCTTTACTACACGTTGTGGTACATTCGACACGACGCGTTTGTTTTACTAAAAATTTCGTACTCTTTCTTATGTGTTTCTCGCTCGCTCGCTCGCTTTTTCGCTCTCGCCGCTTTCATCTCAATGATGATGAGTCTCTCGATTAATCGTCATAATAGCATAAAGAATGATTACGGCACAACGCACGGCTTGATGTCCCAGATTTCCTTGGCGTATTGGTCGATGGTTCTGTCCGAGTTGAACTTACCCGAGGTCGCGGTGGACAAGATGGAAGACTCGGTCCAGCCCTCTTGGTTTCTGTAAGCCTCGTCAACCTCATCTTGGCACTCGATGTAAGATTGGAAATCCTTACCGACCAAGAAGTAATCACCTTGGCCGAAACCAGAGTTACCTTCCAAAGAACCCAAGAGTTCTTCGAATTCGCCCTTTTTACCGAACGCGCCTGATCGGACGTACTCGATGGTATCCAAGAAGGCCTTGGGCGCTACGAATTTCCCGGCGGCTCTTTCCTCTCTCGCCGGTTCGACTTCGTCTTCGGTGATACCGAACAAAAAAAAGTGGTCGTCACCGACGCACTCACGGATTTCGACGTTCGCACCGTCCAAAGTACCGATGATCAAGCAGCCGTTCATTTGGAACTTCATGTTCGAGGTGCCCGAAGCTTCCGTACCGGCGGTGGAGATGTGTTGGGACAACTCCGAGGCCGGGATCAAGGTTTCCGCGACGGAAACGTTGTAATCCGGGACGAAGACAACCTTCATCAAGTCCCCGATTTCCGGATCGTTGTTGACGACTTCCCCGACCGCGGTGACCAAACGAACGATTCTCTTCGCTTGGATGTACGTGGCGTACGCTTTGCCGCCAAAGACACACACTCTCGGAACAACCTTCGCTCTTTCCTCCTTGGACATAGCTTTGATTTGTCTGTATCTGTAGATGATGCCGAGAATGTTCAACAATTGTCTCTTGTATTCGTGGATTCTCTTGACTTGGATGTCAAACATGGCGTTGATCGGGACGTCGATACCGGTAGTCTTCTTGATGTAGTCTTTGCAAATCTGTTTGCGCGCGAGCTTGGCCTCCTTCCACTCTTTTTGCAATTCAGGGTTCTTCGCGTTGTCCATCAACTTACGCAAAACTTCGGTGTCCGTGATCCAGGCGTCGGTGTTTCCGACCCATTTCGTGATGACTTTGCTCAACTCCGGGTTGCAAAAGGCCAACCATCTTCTCGGCGTGACGCCGTTGGTTTTGTTTTGGAACTTGTAGCCGTAGATTTCCGCAAACTCTTTGAACGTGAACGCTTTGACAATGTCGGAGTGAATTTGCGCGACGCCGTTGATGGACAAACCGGCGATGCAGCACAAGTTGGCCATTCTGACCGTCGCCGGCGGCGCTTCGGCTTTTTCCATGGTATCGCCCATCTTTGGTCCGCCGACGGAATCCGCGTAGACGTTTTCCAAAATCGTCGTCGCTTTTAAGAACGCGGTCATTTCCTTGTCATCTTTCTTGCCCTTAAACGCTTCCTTGACATCGTTCATGAACTTTTGATCGATTTGCCTAATGATTTGCATGTGTCTCGGGAGCAATTCTTCCATCAAGTCCAACGGCCACTTCTCCAACGCTTCCGGCATGACCGTATGGTTGGTATACGCCACGGTTCTCTTCGTTATCTCCCACGACTTTTCCCAAGTTAAACCTTCCTCGTCGATCAACAAGCGCATCAATTCCGGCGCAGCTAACGTCGGGTGAGTGTCGTTCATTTGTACGCACACTTTTTCCGGCAACTTTTCCCAATCCGTGTTACCTCGCTCTTTCCATCTCGCCAAGATGTCTTGCACCGACGCCGAGCACAACATGTATTGCTGCGACAAACGCAAGGCTTTGCCTTCCTTGGTGGCATCGCCTGGGTATAACACCGCCATCATTTGTTGCGCCAAGTTGGTCGGCCCCATGGCCGCCTTGTAGTCGGAGTCGTTAAACGCGGTCAAGTTGAAGTCCTTGACGATAGGTTGCGCGTCCCACAAACGCAAAGAGATGCAGTTCTTCGTGTTGTAACCTGGAATCGGGGTATCGTACGCGACCGCGGCAACTTGTTGCCCCGGAACCCATTTAGCGTCGCCTTCGATTTTCCCGTAGAAAGAAATCGGGTAGGAGATTTGCGGTCTCGGGATTTCCCACGGGTTGCCTCTGACCAACCAGTCGTCCGCGTATTCCTTTTGTTGCCCGGTCGTTTGATCGATCGCTTGCTTGAACAAGCCGTACTTGTATCGCATGCCGTAGCCCCAGGCTGGCAAGGACAAAGTCGCGATGGAATCCAAAAAGCACGCGGCTAATCGACCCAAACCGCCGTTACCGAGACCCATGTTCTTTTCCTCCTCGGCCAAAGATTCCAAGGAGTAACCCAACGATCTCAAAGCGTCGGAGTACTCACCGGTCAGCTTCATGTTCCCGATGGCGTTCGTCAACGCTCTGCCTTGCAAAAATTCCATGGAAATGTAGTACGCTTGCTTCGGGTTTTCCTTGTGGAAGTGCTCGTACGTATCGTTCCATCTTTCGACGAGCTGTTCTCGAGCGGCTTGCGCCGTCGCTTGGTACATGTCCACGTTGTCGAAATAGGTCGGAATGGCTGGGATAGTCCCCGTCGCAATTTGCCTTTGGATGGACTTTTTAATCCCATCCGCGTCTTTCGGGATAACGATGGCTTTTTCAGCTTCTTCAAAAACCGAGGCGGCGTTGATTTTTTGTTCTGTTTTTGTCGTTTCGTTGGTTCAAGAAGAGTTTTTATTTGATTTTTGAACGATGATGATTGATGTGAGAGAGAGAGAAGAAGAGGTGAGTAAACAACACTACGCGACGATCCGTATTGTTGTCGTTGAGTGCGAATCATCACCGATCGATGATGATGCTCCAATACTTGTCGCCGTTTACGTCGTCCAAACCGCCGCGTTTTTGGAAAGAAGATGTGGTTTTAATCTCGATCGGTTATACTACGGAAAAAATGGCGCCGACAGACAAAAACAGACGAGAGAAGACCAAGAAGAAGAGAGACGCTGCTGCTGACGATCATCCCGATCGGATCGGCCCGCGGCATTCACTTCGTCGTACTATGCATACACCGATCGATATCGATCTTTGTTCATCATCATCATCATCTTCATCGTCTTCATCGAATAAAGAGAGAGAGAGAGAGAAAGAACATCCATTTTTGAAACCGAGAGATGAGATGGATTACGACGACAAAAACGAAAACAACAACGAACCTTTTTTCATCCCCATCGCGCGGACTTTCACCGTCGTCGATGATCGAGAAGAGGATCGACGAGAGGAGGCATTCTTCGTTTTCGACGATGATCGAACCACGTTGATTACTACTGTTGATTGCGCGAACATGATGATGATGAGATGTTTGCGTTGTTTTTTATGTCGTGTTGGGGGAAAAACGTTTGTTTGTTGGTCTTCTGTGTGTGGTCTCTTTTTCACTTTTTTACAAAAAAAAGTTTGATTGAAAAAAAGCGCTTTTGGTCCAAAAATCCTCACCTCTCATCTTCACACTTTTTCAAACTCTCTCTCTCTCTCCTCTCTCTCTCCTCTTTGTCATCCGTTTGTGCTCTTGAAGAATTTAAGTGAAAAATTCAAAAAAACAAAAAGAAGAGAAAAATTTCTCTCTCTAAACTCTCTCTCTCTCTCTGCTTCATATCATCGTCATCATCATCATCATCATCACAACAGAACGCTGCTCTTAATACAGAGAAAGAGAGGGAGTAAAACTATACCACAACATCACTTTTGACAAGAACAAGAACAAGAACAGTAGAACTATATAATAACTTTGTCTTAACAACTATTAAAAAATGAATTCACCGCAAAGAAAGATTTTAAAAAAGCGAACGCAAGAACTCGGAAACGTTTCAAACTTGCATCGGTTTCGCAAAGATTTATTGAAAAAGCTCGAGATGAAGACGGTGATTAAAGAAAACCACGAACGAGCGATCGAGGAGATGAAATTTAACTCTACCAAGAGTTTTTTCTCTAAATGTTCGAACTTGTTCGCCTCGGTTGGAAGCGACGTGCTCACGGTGTACGACGACAATCATTTCGGGGATCACGTGGCTTTGGTGTGTCAGTTTAAAAATACGGAAAATATGAAAGCGAAGACGAAAGGCGGACCGTTGTATTGTTTATCTTGGGTGGACGCGAAGAAAAGAGAACACGAACAAGGCGACGCCTTGATCGCAGTCGCAGGGGAGGATATGGTGGTTTCTATCGTTTCCGTCAGTGAATCTGCAGTCGTGCAGATTTTGCGAGGCGGACACGCCAAAGCGCCGATAACCGGTCTGGCGACGAACAAAAACTTGAGCGATATCGTCGTGTCTTTGTCGGAAGAGGAGCAAAAAATATGCATGTGGAGTTTAAAGGAAAACAGAGTGATTGCTGAAATCGTAAACGTTGGGATTGGGTGTAAAACGATGACGTTGTTGGAAGACGGGAGTTTGGTGTGCGGCTTTAAAACCGGGTCCATCGGGAAGAGATTTACGAACTTTGTCTCCCTCGTTTCCGTCGCAAATAATAATACTACTACTTATCCGAAGAAGATGAGTTCCGTGGACGCTTCGAAAGATTCGAAATGTTACGCGACGGTGAATTTTGGGTTTGGCCAAGCATCCGCGAAAGCCAAAGGCGGAGACAAATCCATCGGCATCGATTGCATCCAAAGCTTCGAGGAAGATATCGAAGAAGGAGAAGATAACAAGAAGAAGAAACAGAAGAAAACGACGACGGATAACAATAACAACACGAAAAAAAAAAAAAATGATAGCATCATCAACGCACCGAAAAGAAGGCAGATTCTCGTCGCGAAAAGCGCCTCCTCGGAGGTTTCCGTGGTTGATTTTTCCGATGGATTTGACCAAGCGAAGATTGAAACCACGTTTCGCGTGGAAGACGCAAAATCCAATGCTCCCGCGCCGACGTCGAAAACGAATGGGAAAAGAACCGTATCGTTTGGTTTATCCCACGATGGCGCGTTCCTCGCCTGTGGTAACGGTACCAGAGATGGCATCGTCTACGTCTACGATTTAAACGCGAATAAAAGTGGAGACGACGGTCTTAGCGACGACGCCGATCAACCTTCTTCGCCTTTACTCGCGGCGAAACTCCTCCCTCACGAGCGTCACTCGGGCACCATGCTCGACGTCATCCGCTCGTGCGCGATCGCCAAAGACTGTCGACACGTATTAGGCACTACCGACGCGAACGACGGTACCAACAGAGCCGGGATTGTTTTCCGATACGAAATCATCCCGGAACAACCGAAAGAATACGAACCGCCGTCGTCGATTTTGAAAAACGAAGGAGGAGAAAAAGAAGAAGAAGCCGTCGTCGTCGTCGACGACGACAAGGAAAACTAAATCGCTTGATGATGAGATAAAATCCCGTCGCAGTTGTTGTTGTTGTTCACCGCACGGAAAGCTTCGCACAAACGCAGAGAGAGAGGGAGAAAGAAAGAGATGCAGAGAGAGAATTTCTATTTTACAAAACGCGGTACATACATACGCGTACACAGCGCCATCTCATTTAATACTAATACTAATACTACTACGATACTCGATTTAAAGAGTAAACGCTTTGCTCTTCGCCGTGTTGTTGTGTGTTTCTCGCATATTCTCTCTTCTGTCTTGGTGTATTTTTCTCAAAATTTTTCTCTCTTCACGAAAACTCAAGTCTTTTTTTCCGTCTGTTGTTTTCTTCTTCAAATCTTCATTCTCATCACATTACTCTCGAGAAAGATAAAAGACTTTTGGAACGATGCCCAAAACCTCCTCCCCGAGGAAACGCGTCGATGATGACGACGTCGAGGATGCGGTTGCTTGTGAAGCGGATGAGGCGGATAAGACTCGGACGAAAATAGAAACGAAAGAAGAGAAGAGAAAGAAAAGAAAATCCCGTTGGGAATCTCATCATCAAAATCCATCGAATTCATTAGACGACGAAGGAGAAGAAGGGAAAGAAAGGAAGAGGAAGGATACGGAGAATACGGGAAAATCCTCGTTCGTATTTCCACCTCCACCTCCTCTTCCTGATAACAATACTAATTTTACCACTCACGAGGGAGGAATAGGAGGATTTAATTCTTCCTCGTTCGGACTCCCTCCCGGCATGGGACTGACGATCGTTCCTTCGTCTTCTTCTTATGAGAACAACAACAACTCGAAGAACATTTCTTTAGACTTGGACCCTTCGAAAATCTTCAAACACTTAGCCGCCAAAGGGTTCGGACACAACACGGACGGTTTAAACGGATTAACGCGCACGCCACACGCGAACCCGGTCATAGAAGATCACTACAAACGGTTCTACGATTTATCCGGAAAGTTACAACGACGAGAGTTTACGGACCCGAGACCGGAACGAGAGAGAAGTCCGAGTCCTCCACCAAAGTACGATAAAGTGACCGGGTTTAAAATCAACAGTCGCGAGTTACGCGTGAGAGATAAAATACGAAAAGAGAGGAACAGAGTGTGCGAGTTTTTACTGAAGAACGATCCGGAAAATTTCACGGCGCCGCAGGATTATCGACCGGAGAAGAAGACGAGGAAGTTGTTCGTCCCGGAGAAGGAGTATCCCGGGTATAACTTTGTCGGCTTAATCATCGGGCCGAGAGGGAACACGCAGAAAAGGTTACAAAGAGAAACAAACACGAGGATTGTTTTGAGAGGGAAAGGGTGCATTAAAGGGAACGCGAGCAGAGACAACAGAACGGACTATAAAGAAGACGAGCCGTTACACGTAGTTATCGAAGGCGACACGGACGAGGCGGTAGATATGGCGGCGGAAATGGTGCAAAAGATTCTAACGCCCATCGACGAAGGTTATAATCACCATAAACGAGCGCAATTGAAAGAGTTGGCGATGATTAACGGCACGTTTCAAGATCGACCGGAGTATTGCTTGATTTGCGGCGGGATGGGTCACAGCGGCGTGCATTGTCCAGAAAATGAAAACAATAAATTGGTTGGATTTAAAGCTGGCGTGGCGTGCGCGATTTGCGGCGACGGCGGGCATCCCACCGGCGATTGCCCGATGAAAGGGAAAGGTACCACGAATGGTGGCGGTGGTGGTAATAATAATACTAATAATAATAAAATTCTTCAAGAGTTGACGAAGGAATATCAAAACTTTCTCTCGGAAATCGGCGTGAACGATCCGACCGCGGTGGTTGGTAGCGAAGACCAAGAGAAAAGTGAGAAAAAGAAAATTCAATCCGGTTTACCGCCGCCGCCGGTTTACTTGAAAGATAAAGCCGTGACTGGCGGATTACCACCGCCACCGAATAGAAACAATAGTAATAATAACTTACTCCATCAACCTCCTCGGTTTGGAGCGGGAGGAGGAGGAGCGGGAGGAGGGTACGGCGGTATCCCTCCAATGAACATGATGATGCAACAACAATTTGGAGGAGGAGGAGGTGGAGGAGGAGTAGGTACAGGGGGAGTCGGTCCGGCGTTTCTCGGTGGCATCATGCCGCCTTTAGGCACCGGCATACCACCACCTCCTCCACCACCTATTGGATCGACGCCAACAACGATTGGGAACGTCCCGCCGCCTCCACCTTCGGACGGCACGGCGGGCGTTCCACCTCCAATCCCAGACGCGCCGGCGGCGGGTTTTGTACCTCCACCGCCGCCACCGATGCCAGCGGAAGAAGGTGAGTTAGGAACTGTCCCGCCGCCGCCGCCGCCGCCAGAAGGTGCTTATTAGAAGATAGAAGACAGAGTAGTTTTAAAGCACAATCGTAGACAATTTTTAAAAGTACATATGCGGAGTAAATAAATTTCGATAACGTCATGTTTTGTCCTCATTTGTAATAAAAAGAACACGAAGCAGAATGGACACGGTCGTCTCCTCCATGGACCCGGGTCAAATTACCGTCGTCGCCATCGGGTGTGGCATAGGTGCTTTGCTCGTCGGTTCCGTAGGTATGTCTTCTTTCCTCCTCTTATTATATCGCATCTACACCTTCTTTTCTTCTCCAAATCTCAAATCTCATCGGTTTTTCCGCGAATCGTCGGAAACGAAGAACTTTTAAGAACTTTTGCCGTAACAACTCACTCACGCACTCTCTTCTCTTTTCAACAACAACAACAAAATAATTAGGTATTGGTGGCGTCATCATGACCCCATCTCTGTTAGTCGCTGGAGTGGAAGCGAAATTGGCCATCGTGTCCTTATTCGTCGCGTTCACACCAACCGTGTACGTGCGAGTGTACCTTTTGCACAAATACACGAAGTGCGTGCCGTGGAAATGTGGTCTCATCGTCGGGTGCGGGAGCGCGTTGGGATCTATCTTATCTGGCGCGCTTTTACTGGACTCGTCTCCTAGAGGCGTGTTGACGTATTTGATCGCCGCGATTAGTTTATTAGCTGGGTTTAGAGATTTAAGAGGGTTGTACGTTTTACACGCGGCGAAGAAGAAACGGATGTTGGAGGAGGTGGAGATGTCGGCTGGAGTCGAAGCGCCGCCACATGCAGAAGGAGAAGAGCAGAGTCAACGAACAGTAGAAGTAGTAGATAAAGATGCGTACGAGAACATGACTGTTCTCGAACAGTGGTCGGATCCCACGCGTATAGATTTAGTCATTCTGTTTATCATCGGCGTGTTGGTCGGTTTAATCAGCGTTTTGACCGGTACCGGTGGACCGATTACGTTCTTGCCCATGGTTATCATGTGGAAAGGTGAAATTGTTCACCGAAAAGTCCTGGTCGCTTTAAGTGCGGTTATGAGCGCCGCGTTGGGTACCGGTGCGATTATCAGCACGTTGGCAACTGGCATCGATCAACCCGACGGTGGGTTGTGTTTGTTGATCACTAGTTTCGCGTTAATCGGAGTGTGCATTGGCGTGAGGCTGTTGGAGTTTATAAGGAAAGAAACGTTACAGCTCGGGATGGGATTGCTGTTACTTGCTATTGGTGGGTTCATACTGCACCAAGCCATAACAAAGTATTGATGATTCGATAGAAGAATTGTTGTTGTTTTTTCTGATAAATTACACCCCTATTATTGCGACCATGCGCAGAATTTGCCTTCGCAAACTCGAATGAAATTTTTACCTTTGTGTTTCTTCGGGAGAAACCTAGCGCGAAACGGAATCGCTATTTCGTCGTCGATTTGATACGTTCGCAATCTCTCTTCCTTTTCGTGATGTTGTTGTTGTTGCTGCTGCTGCTTACTATTTCTAATGTTGTTACCTTTCTTTTTATTTCTGTTATTCTTCTCATCGCTGCTTGTCGTCTTTTTCGATGCGAGAGGAAATTCTTGGATGACAATGAAATCGACGAACGCATTTTGTTGCTGCTGCTGTTGTTGCTGCTGTTGCGTCGCGTTGGTTTGCGTGCTCGTTGTGTATGTCGGCAGAGGACTTTTCTTGATCGAAAGCATGACTGGAAACACGATTGCGTCTTCGTTTGGCGACCAGATTTGTTTCAATCCACCATCAACTAACAAGACTTTTTCTTTAAATTGTCGAGAAGGGAAAAAATAACTGCCGATGGTAATTGTCGCGCAGTCTTCAATGCGGCCGTTTTCATCCACCTCGAGCGCGCTTGCGCTATCGTCTAACAATGTGTTACAAATATCCTCAAACGGAAAGTCCTCTTCCTTGTAAAAGAAAGCTCCGGGCGGATCCCAAGTGACCCACTGGTATACGCAATACGTGCTTGCGCCGCTAAAGACGGTGCACAAACATATCAACAACCTATCGCCAGAGTTGGACCATTTCAAAGCGACGACGTAGTATAAAATCGGTTCCACGATTGCGTTTAGCGGCTGGTCACCCGCTAATCCTTGGCCGTATGCTTCGTACGTCATAAACTCGGTGTTATATTCGTCTCTGGTACTAAACGTGCACGCGTTCAAATCGAGAATTTTCACCGCGGCGCTGATTGGGCCACCTTTGACCGGGTCCGTGCGTCTCAAGTAGACGGCGCGTTCGTCCGCCCACGCGACGTGCTCGCCACCAGGTCTAGCGGCTAGCACAAACGGGACCGTCACATCTGGTTCAACAAACACAGAGGAAGGTTGAACTTCGCACACGATGAGTTTTTCAAACTTTGAAATATCTCTCTTGGCACCTAGCTCGCGTTCTTTCGAAAGTTGGTCAAACAGCTGATTTTGTTGGTGTTTGGCGATGACATCTTTGATGTAATTGTCCACGTTTAGAGGTTCCTCTTCACCTTCTTCTTTGCCGTCGTCGTCGAGAAAAGTTTTCCTCTCACCAACTTCAAGTTCTGTGGTTGCCGTCGATTTTGAAGAAGAGGAAAGAGATGACGGCGGCGCTGGTATGAGCATCATGTACGTAATCGGAGGAAAGGAATCTGGTAAAGTAAACGGAACCAACCAATGTCCACGCGACGAAGCCGCCGTCATCTGATTTTGAGTGTTTCGTTTACCCGGAATCCAATACACGTGGTGCGTAATTGGAACATGCGCACTGCCGATTTGCCAAAGCACATCCTTCTTCTTGCAAAATCGAGCCTTTGACTCAGAGCGCGCGAGGGGCACCCTCGTCGTTTCTTTCAGCGACATCATTTCTTGCTCGTACACCTGCTTTGAGGATAACGAAGAAAACTTGTTAATCTGCGATGGTATCACCCTTCTGTTTGTATATCCACCTGCCCTATCATCATGCTGACGTCCGTCGTGTTGGTCGCTCGATAGACTGCGAAAACTATCGTCATCATTGAATTCTTCATTATCGGAATCATTCATCATCCGCATTCCTCGTTTTCTCTTCAAACGTAACTGAAGCACGGGCTGTCGACACACTTGAATCAGTCTTTGACCACTTTCTGTGACGAAAGAGGTCAACTTGGAGATTGCGGGAGTGAGTGAATGATTCGCCACGGTGCAAACAAACTTTTTCGTTCGATTCCAAAGTGGATACTTGAGGAACCCAGAAATGACTTCGGCCTCGCGTTGTTCCCATGAGTGGAGCATTCGCGCGTGTTCATTCATGACATTTAATTCGTTTAAATCAACTTCATCATCGTCCAAAGCCATCATGTCTCCTCTCCGCTGTCCTTCTTCCGACATCGATTTTTTGTTGGAATTGATGTAATGTTGTTGAAAAGATAACGGCACCGGCGTTGACGTGTCGTGATGGTGGCGATGGTAATCACCACTACCACGATGATACGCGTCTAATTCGTCCTCGGGAAATAAAGATTTCTTTTTCTTTCCTCTAGAAATTGGAAGATTCGTCGCATTTTCAATCAAGCGCAATGCGCTCAACTTTTTCGAAATGCCTATCATGTCACCCGAATTGTCCGGCGCGAACGAGAAGAACATGCTCGCATCTTTCTGCTCAATCTTCTGCACAATCTCGCGGCCACCTGGATGAGACGCTCGAGGAAATTTCAACCCATTGTTCGCGAATCCATACAGAGAATTCATCGTTTGTACTAAATCGAGCATGGATAACGAGACATCTCGCCCTTGTGGCATTGGCATATGCATCTCTGGAACCTGAGGAGGAGGATCGACCGTGTTTTGTTGTTGTTGCTGTTGATTTTCCATCGTCTGAACGCCCACATTATTTTGATTGGGTGCCCCGGTAACCGTCTCGGCCACTGCCGCTTGCGCGTTCACTTCACCGCCTACCTCATCGAGTTCGGCTGCGGCAGGTGAATTATCATCATTATTGCCGTCGTTAGCTATTGCAGCTTCCGTTGCTCCTATCGCAGGTTGCGGTAATGGTACTGGAACTGCTGATACTGCTTGAACTTGCGGTACAATCGCTTTTTCCTTCGCAACAATGGCCAACTTTGTTCCGCACGGAGCAAACTGAATTCCAAAGGGAACCATCGTCTTCGGCAAGACGATACAATTAACGAGCGGAGGAGGTGAAGACGGTAACTTGATCGTGACTTCTTTCTTTTCCTTCTTTTCGTGAATCATCTTTCTCTTTTTGGTTGACGTATCGTTCTTCTCTCCTCTTTTCTTTCCCGAGGCTGTTTGTAGCAAAAAGGAAGTATGCTTCGTCGTTTTGCGCTTTTTCTTGCAACCTTCGTCGTCGCTGCCTTCATTCCTTTCATCGTCTTCTTCTTTCTCTTCTTCTTCTTCTTCTTCTTCTGACTCGTAAATGTCGAAGATTTTCTTGGACAAAGGAAACGCCTCGGCTTCTTCTTCCTCTTCTTCCTCAGCCGCTTTCTCAGAGTTTACGTCCATATCTGCGTCGTATTCCTCGGCTTCTTTTTCTTCCTCTCCGTCTAATACTCTTCCTTCATCAGCAGAGTCGTCCAAAGCGGACAACACATCTCCGGCCAATTTTCTCTTCTTCTCTTCGTTCTCTTTTTCTTCCTCATCTATGATTTTCAAACCTTTTTTATTCTTCCCGCCGCTATCTCCATCGTTGTCCAAATCATCTTCTCTGGATAGTTTTGCCATCGTGCTCAGATCGCATTTCATCTTAGCTCTCCAAAAATCGCTCTCGTGTGGCGCCGCGCACAAAACTGAGTACCCTTTCAAAGATTGCATCAAGACTGACAACAACTCGCCGTTGTTCGACCAGGTCAAACTGGTGAATACGAATCGATTCATGGTCGTTTCGTGCAGCATTCGTATCCTTCCGCCGCCTTCGCGCGGGTCGCAGGTGAATACAGACTTATCGTCACACACGGCTAATCTATACTTCAAATGTGTTGACATCCAATAAGTGGAAGTAGACATCGATCGCGTCCACTCTTTTTCTTCGTCTTCTTCGAGCGATGCTGATGATTCCAACGACGCTCTTCTTTCCTCGTCTTCTTGCTCTCGCGCTCGTCTCGCGGAGAGGAGTACGCGTCTTCTCCAGGCGTACAAATCTCTCCACTTGAAAAAGTTTTCCTCCCTTTCCTCCTCCTCCTCGTTCCTCTTCTTTTCCTTTGCCGCTAATGCCATAAATGCTGCTCTGTTTCTTCTTCTTTTCCTCCAACCCTTCGACAATTTTTTCTCTTCTTCTCGGTTTTGGCTGAAGGACGCCGAAGGTTTCGTTTCTCTTCCTAAAAGTCCTCTTCCTCTTCGTTGTTGTTGTTGTTGTTGTGATTGTGATTGTCTTCTTCCTCTTCTTCTTCTTCCGTCGTCGTCGTATACATTGCTGTGAAGTACGACTAAATCCTCTCTCGCGCGTCCATTTCTTCCTCCTAAACTAAACGTATCCTCCTGTTTCACGCACAAACGTTTCCATATTTTCTCATCCTCTCGGTCGTTTTCCACGAGCATTCGATATAACTTCTTATTCGTGCAGGCGAATTTAAACACATCCGCGCCGTTCGGTAAGAAGGAGATGACGTGCAACAACGCATCAGTCGGTAGGATTTCGTCTATACTAGAGCTCTTCTTCAAACGACTCCCGACTTTTAGAAGAGTCATCATCCTCGTATTCTTCTTTCCTTCTTCTTCATCTTTGTCTTCTTCCTCCTCCTTTGTCTTGCTGTTGTTAATGTAGTTGTTATTGTTCTCCCGGATCGTCATCATCCTCATCCTCATCATCATAACCACTACTAAACTCGTCGTCGTCGACGAGACAGAAAGAAAGAAAAGCGACTTTTCCCGTACTCCTAGTGAGAGGATTTGTACGGAAAAAGGTCCAAAGGTCGACCTGTCGACACAAAACTTTCTTTTTACTCGAACTTATTAAAAGTCGTTCAAAAAAGCAAAAAAAGAGTTGAGCATTATTTCATCACACAGAAGCATTTGCTGAAAAACGACTGCGTGAGCTTTCGGGGGACTGACTGCACCCGGCATAAAGAACTTTCATCAAAGAAGAAGAAGAAGAAGAAGAAGAAGAGCACACGATGACATCATCATCTATATCATCTATATCATCTCTAAGATTAAGATTACATAATCGCAAACACAGGGAGTTTATTAAAAACAGCAGTCTGGACACGGAAACCATAGAGTACGCTTTAACCGAACACTTACGGTTGAGTGGAATGTATTGGGGACTGACGGCACACAAATTGTTGGTGATGAATAAAAACAATCAAGAAGAAGAAGACAAAGACAAAGAAGAAGAAGAAATAATGAGCAAAGAGGAGGTGATGAAATTCATAAACGAGTGTTACGACGAGAAATCGTCTCTGTTCGCCGGCGCTCCCGGACACGACGGACATTTGTTGTACACTTTAAGCGCGATTCAGATTTTCGTGTTGTATGAATGCGTGCAGGAACAGTTGAGCGAAGAAAGAGCGAAGAAAATATGCATAGCGATTTCAAAGTTACAGAGTAAAGAAGACGGGAGTTTTGCAGGGGATGAGTGGGGAGAAGTGGACACGAGGTTTTCATACTGCGCGTTTTCCGCGCTGAGCTTATTAGCGCACGGCATGGGAGAGGAGTGTTTTCTCGACGACGGTTTGGAAGCGCTGAAAATAGGATGTAGCGACGATGAAAAGAAGGAGGATAATCAGGACAAAAATAGGAGCAAAGCTTTAGGAATTATGCGTAAAATAGTCGACGTCGATAAAGGGTGCGAGTTTATAATGAAATGTAGAAACTTTGACGGTGGGTTTGGGTCCACTCCGGGCGGCGAATCTCACGCCGGGCAGATTTTCGTATGCGTAGGCGCGTTGCAGATTTGCAATCAGTTGGATTTATTATACACAGCAGACGACGACGAGAAAGAAGAGAACGACAAGTTAGCGTGGTGGTTAGCCGAACGACAAGTGAAAGTGGGTGGTTTGAACGGACGTCCGGAAAAGTTACCGGACGTGTGTTACTCGTGGTGGGTGTTGTCTTCGCTCGCTGCGCTGAAGAAAAAACATTGGATCGATTTAGATAAGTTGAAAGCGTTTATATTGAGGTGTCAAGACGATATCAACGGGGGGATTTCGGATCGTCCGGACGATGAACCGGACGTTTATCACACGTTCTTTGGTATCGCTGGATTATCTCTGATGAAACACGAAGGATTAGAAGAAATTGACCCGATTTACGCGTTGCCGGTGAGGAGCGTTCGGAAGATTGGGATCGAAAGTGATTGGTATTAGAGAGAAGCCCCCTTTTTGTTTCGTGTCGTAAGAATAAATAATAATACGTGTACAGTATTTTAATTAACGCGCGGCTATGGCCTACTACTAGTACTGCTATTACTATTACTACTACTACTACTATCACGCTACTATTAAAACGAACCCTCCTCTGCCCAATTCGGTAACGGCAAACACTCAAACGTCCAACTCTCTTTAAAACTATACTTGATGCAGTGTAAATAAATAGCTTCCAAATCGTGCGTCGCGCGGCTTCCAAACCAACACACCAACGGGCAATGTGGACACTCGGTGGTGTGTTTGATTTTATCCCATTTAAAAGTGTCGTCATTGGTAGCAGCAGCTCTTGCGTCCTCGCGACGAAGACGGTCGTCGTTGAGTGTGAAACTGTGGCACATTTTCTGATACTCGTCTTGTAGCTTCGTTTGTCCCGGCGACAATCGGCCGCCGTACACGACATCGTTCGCAATTGGATGTCCGAGTATTTTTAGATGCGCTCGAATTTGGTGCGTTCGCCCGGTTTCTGGAACGCATCGCACTAAGCTTTCGTCCAGTTCTGAAAAGTGTTTGATCAGTGTAAACGACGTCTTGGCTGATTTATATAAAGGAGAAGGTGTTGAAGAATCAGATGGCCACGTGGCGACGTGCGTTTTCCCGCAAAACCCAAGAGGTACTTCACACGTCGTTTCTTCCTTACTGAACAAACCTTTCACTCTCGCGACGTACTCCTTTCGAACTTTATTTGAAACGATTAAATCTGTCGCAATCTTAGCCGCCTTGGACGTTTTTGCCATGAGCAACAACCCAGAAACGTTCCTATCGAGCCTGTGCAAAGGTAACAAAGGAGGAGGAGAAGTATTCTTTTTATCATTCATCTCTGGTAAACGTTGACGCAAGATTTCTACCACTGAATTGTTTCGATACTGTCCGGTTGGATGCACCGGAACAGTTGCCGGCTTTCTCACGGCGACGATATCGTCTACTTCTTCTAAAATTTCAATCTCGTTCTCGGAACAAAGCACCGGCGGCTCGTGTTTGTGCACCAAGTGGCGAACGGTTTGTCCTGGAACCAAGGCTGGAAAATATTCTTTCTCGTCGTCTTCTTTTTTCCTCTTCTTTTTGTGACTCCGAGATACAGAAGATGCGTTTTTATCTTCTACGCGTAACCGTCCATCTTTGAAAGCTTGCGCGTAGTACTCTCTCGGCAAATTCGGAAACTCCTTGTGAAAGATATCAACGATGTTATTCTCTTCTTCATTTTCAACCTCGCACCATCTTCTCTTGACGTTGGCGATGAAATCAAACGCGTACGGTTTGCTCAATCGCAAACCGTTCTGGAAGACGATGTACGTTTCGTCTTCATGAACAATGTCGATGCTTTTTGCTTCATCTTCTTCTCCTTCTTTTTCACGCATTTTACTTCAACTTATCCATGTACAACTCTTTATTCGTCTCGTATTCTGCCAACTGTTCGTCGTATATCGTCCAGACGCAGAACTTACACTGCGGCGAGGATTGACAACAGTCCTCCGGTCCAGGCATTTCTGGTTTACGCTTCTTCGTTCTATTTTCTTCGCACGAGCAAAATCGCCTCGAGCATATCTCGCACAACGCGTTCGGTGGAGGTCTTTGATCGTATTGGTGTAAACGCGTGTCCGTGAGCGGATTCCGTTTTTTTTCGGTGTAATATCCAATTTCTTTTAATTCTTCTTCTTCTTTGCTCTCTTCTGATGAAGAATACCAACGGCGACAAATTTGAAAGGGGTGAAGGTGAACAGAAGCAGAAGCAGAAGCAGAAGAAAAAGCAGCAGAGATGATGAGAGAAGAAGAAGAAAGAGTAGTTCCA
>Ga0114997_10001831_pt1 | contig 17385 bp, 12 predicted proteins | sample ArcticOcean_MG_C_2_FD_87045 | JGI IMG/M metagenome (GOLD analysis project Ga0114997, IMG submission 87045) | Marine microbial communities from western Arctic Ocean - ArcticOcean_MG_CB4_136 | ecosystem: Environmental > Aquatic > Marine > Oceanic | place: Arctic Ocean: Canada Basin | collected...
TATTCAAAGATAGATGGAAAATCATTCTCACCACTATATTCCTCAAAATTACCCTCTTTTACTATGGCAGCCCACCATTCTTGACACCATCCCGATGGTTGCAATGGATGATTGTTTTCAATGAACTCTCCGACAGGTATCAATATTTCTCCAAGATCAATTATCTCTTCAACATCATTAACTACTTCTTTAGCCAAATCATAATCATCTAATCTCATATAGGTGCCATTCTTCAATAAAACTGAAGGACCCTCTATCGAATCACAAGGATTGCCAGCAGTAGCTTTACCAGGTAGCTGAAGCTTAATTTGAGTGCCAATAGCTGCAAAAGAATCTACTGTAACCATAGTTGACGGGTGTATGGACATAGAAGCTAAACCCGAAGTGCGTGAACGCCCATATCGTAACCGAAACGAGCCAGGCTTATCGGGAAATGCAAAAATTGGACGCCCGGCAAGAACATCTTTTAGATATTTATGTTCTTTAATGTTATCAGAAGCTGAACTGCGCTTCTTTTCAGTATATGTTCTTAAAAAATCCCAACCACTTATAGACAAATTATCTACATGTTTAAGTATTTTAGCAGCCTTAAGACAAAGACCTTCAGCTATAACCAGACAAGCTCCACCTCTTAATGAATTAGTTTCAACTCTTGGTAAATCTCTATTTCCGGCAACTTCCAGTTTATCAGTTCTTTCACCAGTAATACAAATTGGACAAGACTTTACAATCGTCTCTATTTCTTCTGGGCTAGGTACATACTGAAGATTGACAGCTCTCTTATACAACGGTATTTCTTCTTTATATCTTTCAATTTCAGCAGGTGTTGGAATATAAGCATCTAATCCTAATTCTCTTCTGACCACGTCGGCAATCAGAACAGACAATGCCTGGGCAGTACCACCGGCTGCACGTATTGGCCCCGCATAGTAAATTGAAGCACAGGTTGTATTATTACTGTTTTCTAAAGTACTTATCTTGACAACGCCCTCTGTTGGCGCAACAAGAACTCCTTCAGTCAATATGGATAAGGAGGTCCTAACTGCTTGTTCAAGTGCGAACTCTACACCACTTTCCACCCTTAAATCTGCAGCTAACTCCTTAGCTATAATGAGTGCAGTGGTTTCTCGATCATTATCTTTGGCTACTTCTCGAATACGGGGTGCTATCCCCTTAGGACCAACCTGAGCTTCAACTCTCTCAGCAAGATCTTTAGCCCTTGGTATTTCAGCTTCTGTTGAAGGATCAAAACCAGCTTTACGGGCTTTAGAAACTATTGAATAACAAACGTCAGCTTTCTCTTCTAAAGCACGAAAATAAGATTCCATTTCCTCGGATGCAACCAGTACCACAACTTAGCATGGAAAGGCCATTATTATCCTATTCGGCGAACTATACTCCGTAACTGTCTATGAATATAGATTTATATGAAGAAGAAGCTGCACGAATGCCTGCAACCATAACTCCAAAAGAAACAAATATGAATACTAAACCTGCAAACAGACCCAGATTATGATTCCAAAGCATTACTGAAGCTGGAAGAGTTAAAATAACTGAAGAAAATAATGCTGAAGTTCCCATTAACATGAATTGTACTAGAATATCAGGATTACCACGATCACTCTCGTCAAAATTAGCAAATGCACTACCAGCCCATATTCCTAAACCCGTATTACAAAAAACAAGAATTAGTAAACATTGACCGAAAAAGAGAGTTACCTTTATTGGAAAAGCTGCCAAAATACATATGGGGAGCCAAATTGCTATTAAACCAGGTAATGCCATCATAATCAAGGCACTAGCCTTACCTTTCATAATCAACATAGATTCAACGGGATTAGACTTCATAATCCACAACCTTTTACCTTCAACACCAAGCATAGTTGAACCCAGCATTGTACACTGAAGTAAAGCTCCCATATACATACTGATTGCAAGCATTCCAGGATAATACAATGTTGATGGCAAATCGCTTATGGGTTCATTTGGCATCCCCATTTTAAACCACCAAAATACCAAAATAAAAGCTAATGAAAATGTGGAAAAAGCAGAACTCAATACATCTCTTTCGCGTATAGAAGAGATTACTTCTTTAGAACATATAGAAGATACTCGGTTACCCAATATGAAACCTAACCATTTGAATTGTAAAACCCTTACTGGATTTTTATGCGAAGATGAATTAATCTTATACGATTCTAAAGCTTCAATAAATATACTATCCATATTATAAAAATATATTAATAAAAGTAAGAGACAGCTAAATGTAATCGCTAAAGCTGCACTAGGATAGGAATGAGACACATTAGCAACTAGCATTAAAACAACTAATATCGGTGAAAGTGTAATCAAAAAAATCATTTTACGAGAGAATGGATGGAGCGCACCTACAATAGAAAACATATAACCTGACAAAGCAGATAAGACCGTAAATAAGGCGTATAATCCTAAAAAATCATTTGTTAAATTAATATTCGAATTCGTGACAAAATTTCCAGTATAGAACACCAATAATAATAAAGAAGCTAACAATATATTTGGTACTAAAATAGAAAGAAACATTCCAAACATTATTTGTCTAGGAGATATAGGCTGAACAAGATGTAACTCCATACGTTTAGATTTAATGATTCTACGATAGGTAATACCTGCTGAACGCAATGTAAATAATGCAAAGAAAATCAAAAGAATTGTACCATAGCCCTCATTTGACCCCTCTGGAAACAATTCCGGATTATCTATTACGAACTTAACAAGACGGATACATGCAAACGAAAATAATAAACCTAACAACGAAAGTATAATTGTGCCAAATAAACGTTTACTAAGAGACTGTATTATACGACGGAAAAAAGATCTAAGTTCAGCTTCGAATATTGAATACGCAGCACTCATCTACCCAAAGACTCCATAGTCCTATCCTTTTTTGATGATTTTTTGAAAAGACGATAGCAATCAGAACAAAGGTTTGCCTTTCGACTAGAACCTTGAAGATTGAAACTACCGGTATTCTCGACTCTTTTTCGAGGTATAGAACGCTTACTCGCTTTTCCACAACCACTAACGCTGCAAACCTCTTGTCCATCATCTGATAAAGAAATATCTCTATGCTTCATTAAATCTATAGACAACTTACGATACTTAAAACATTATAGTACTATTTTTTCAGAGATAGACCGACCGAATGGGAAAGCATATTACCACATTTAGCACAATAATTGACACTCTGATCTGAAATAATATAACTACAAAGAGGGCATTTATTTTCAGATTTTAATTTAGGTTGTTTAGTTTTATTCCTAAGGTTTATGACATATCCAATTCCTAAAACTATGAGAATAACCGTTTGGCTATAACAAACTAATTCTTCGAACTCCACATTAATCCTATACTACTTCCCTATAATTGTTTTACGGTTATTGAAGAGTGATATCTGGCATTAAAGGCCTAGCTGCAAAACCTTTCAATGCAAAATTACTACCTTCACCAACTCTACAAACAAACAAATCTCGATGATGTCGTATTAATCCAAATTCATCAAGAGATGATACACCTCCACAAATTTCCATAGCCATTGTTAAATGATCTGAAGCTTTGCGTGAACATTCTATCTTAACTTTCGCTGCTGATTCCCTGTCTAATGTATTGTCATTATACCTATTTGTTAAATCAATTAACCAAGTCAAGCCTTGCTCTAATGTTATATCCATATCAATTATTACATCTTGTACTCTTTGGAAAGTACCAATTGGAACACCAAACTGTTCTCTTTCCTGGGAATAGCTTCTACATTTATCTAAAGCAAAAGCAAGAGAAGCTAAGGACATTCCTGCAATAAATAAACGACCACCATTCAAAGTTTGAGCCATTACCTTAAAACCTTCATTTTCTTTTCCAAGAATTGCATCATTGGAAACTCTAACATCATCAAAAGTAATAGAACCTGTAGAAGACTGACTCCACAAATCTTTACCTGCCATTTCCTGATAAGATACATTGGAATCATCCATTGGGACAATGAAACAGGTGGTTCTGTAACCTGGTTTTGATTCTGGACTTGTTAAAGCATGCACTACTACATGACTGGACCATTTCGCATTAGTTGACCAACACTTTTCTCCCTTGATTATCCAATCATTGCCATCTTTCTTAGCTGTAACCTGAGGATTCGTAGCATCTGAGCCACGACCTGGTTCCGAAAGGCCAAAAACAAACATGCGCTTTCCACTAGCTAAATCGGGAAGGTGAGCTTCTTTTTGAGCTTCAGTTCCAAATAATTGTAATGGTTTTGCACCCAAAGACATTGCAGCCCCAGGTGTAATGGCCAATGATTGTGAATGATAGCCAAGTGCCAGACCCATCAGAATCAAATCAAGCTGATTACCTCCTTGACCCCCATATTTTTCAGATACAGTAACACCAAAAAGTCCCATTTGACCCATTTCGCTAATAACATCTTCGGGAATTAATTGATGATTCCTTTCCCAATCAAGATAATTAGGTTCTATTCTTTCTTCTGCAAACTCGCACAATGCTTTGTAAAAAGTCATTGAATCTGAAGAAACTAATCTTTCCAAATAGTGATCTATGCGACGTTCCATAATCTTGTCACAAGATAACTGTTAAAGTGTTTATCGTGACCTTCCAATAGCTCCACGTGGTGGCTCTGGCTCGTAATCCGCTTGCAATTCAGGTGGCCATTCTCTAGGTGTATCTTCTACACCTTGTAGAATAATATATCCAATTATCATTACGAAAAATAAGAATCCAATAGCTGCAGGCCTTCCCAAACCAAGCCCATCTACTATTATCCCCCAAGAAAGAGGACCTATTATCGTGGCAAACCGTCCAACCATACTGTAAAGGCCGTAGAACTGCCCTATGTATCTCGGAGGCGTCAATACTAACATGTATGGCCTATCGGCACACCAAGTTCCTCCTAATGCTATTCCTGCTAGGAATGGAGCAATCCATATCATCCAAGTTGGTAAACCAAGCCATACGGTTGAAATGAGTAAAGTAAATGTAGCAAACCATACCCATAAAACCATATTAAGTGTAGATTTAGGGCCAATAATATCAACTAAATAGCCCCAGAGAAAACCGCTAATTATAGAGCTAAGAATACCAATTAAAACATATTTTACAATATCGGCAGTAGTCATTCCAAATTCTTCACTAACGTATATTGCAGCAAAAGCTGTTGCTGTATTTGCAGCATCGGTATAGAAAACACGTCCAACAAGAAATCTAGAAAGACCAGGAAACTGATCAAGCATACCTAATGTTTTCTTTAATTGAGTAAATGTACCTCCAATTGCAGTTTTAATTGAACCATCTCTAAACAAAGGCGTTGAAGGAGTTGAAATGAAACCAATAAGACAAGTTATAGTAACTCCATATAGTAAATAACTCATAAAACCTTCAATAAGCCAAGCGTTCAGAACTGACAATAGAGCCATTATAACCATCAAACCTGGCCAAAAATTGTCATCTTCAGTTTCTTTAACAAAAATAAAGCAAGGTATTGCAAAAACTAAAAAAAGTAATGCAGTTACTTGAAAAACCGACTGAAATGGGTGGCCTAAAACTTCTATAAGAAAATAACCCGCCATTACTCCAATCAAAGCACCAATATATCCTATACCAATCCCAATACCCCCAATCCGACCTCTATTTCCAGGAGTTGATATTGTAGCTAAAGTTGAATCATAAAATATCAATCCTGCTTGATAAAAATAATTAGCTACAACAAAAATACCAAGTGAAAAGAGCAATGTTGTACGTTTATCCCATCCATCACCTTCATAACCTAATAAGGCTGTAAAAGCTACACAAAGAAGAGTTGTATAGAATAAGAAAGGCATGCGTCTACGTGATTGATCCGAAAGTGCTCCAATAATTGGGGCAGTCATGAATACCAGAGCCATTGACAAAGCATTTGCATAGGCATAATCCGAATCAGTCCCTCCTATTTCATCACTCAAAACCCATAAGCTAAAATAAAAAGAAACAATTAATACTGAAAATACCGTATTTCCGAGATCATAAAAAGCCCACGAAATTATACTAAACATTGAAGCCTTGGTAGTTATGGGCTCCTTTGGTTTCTTCGCTTTTTCTCTAAATTCTTTTATTGAATTATTAGCTTTCTCTATAAACTTTTTTGCTGGACTCATCCAAATTACTCGTCAAGAGACTCCTCTGAATTAAGAGAAGCTTGGATTGCGCGCAGGCGTTTGTCTTCAGCTCGAGCATCAGCATGTCCTGCTTCAATATCAACCATAAATAATAGAATTAATCCAATAAATAATAAAATCGCAATACTGAAAATACCTACACGACTATCATACATAACTGCCATGAAAAAGTAAATCGTTGGACCTAAGAACGCTGCAACCTTACCAAAAAATCCAAAGAAACCAAAGAACTCAGTACTGCGTGTCTCAGGCACTATTTGTCCAAAAATACTGCGAGAAAGCCCTTGTGAACCACCTAGCAGAGTCCCCATCATAGTCCCCAATAGTAAAAACTGTAAGAATACAGACATGCCTAATGGCGCCCAAATATTATCTCGCGCCCATGCAGGTATAAAATCAATAGAGCCATCACCAATACTAGAAGGATGGTCAATACCAACATTATTATTTCTATCTAAAGCTCCTCCCAACACACTAACGCTGAAGCGAGTATCATCTATAGAGACTAAAAATGTTTCAATTTCGGAATTAGAAATACCCGTTAAATTTTTCGTGAAATTCACCCATTCATCATCTACAGTCTTTCCATAATTCCAAGATTGCGTCTTAGTACTGCTACTATACTCCAATGGGAGGAAATCCTTCCACGTTTCTGCCCAAGCTTGTTCATCAAATTCATTATCTCCATAATCCAATTTTTGTGCAATCTCGGGAGTATAATAATCTACATGAACATCATAGTGTGGTATTTCTTCAGACTCATCCCATTCGTAAAGAATAAAGAAATCTTCATGCTCTTCTAATTCAAGAGGAACAAAGGCGAGTGCTGCAAAACATAAAACTACCCAACCACAAATAGAGATTGTAAGTGCTTTTTTAGTTCCAACAGTATTAGCAAATTTAGTAAAAGCTACTGCTGAAGGTGCTGCAATAAATTGTATTGCCAAAATAGTAATTATCAATTCGGTAGTTGTAACGCCAAGAACAGTCGTTCCAAAAACTCCACCTAAGGCTGTAATGGTATTGATTCCATCTATGAAAAAGAAATAAGCCAGCATATACAAAAATAAATTAGGGAATTTTCTTGCATCTCTTAATGTTTGAGTTACTTCACTTACTGCAAATTTCGCAGCTTTTCTAAACTTCATAGACTCCATTTCATTTTCTATAGGAGGTTCAGGAACCCACATAAATGTCAAAAGAGCAAAACCATACCACCAAATTCCGGCAGTAGCCATACAGAACGGTATTACTGAGGCTCCAAGAGTCAAAAATAAAATCATATGAATCAAAAGAAGAATGCCTCCACCTAGATAACCATAGGCAAAAGCTCTGTTCGAAATATCATCCATTTCATTTTCTTTACCTAAGTGAGGTAAAAGTGAATTGTAAAAGACACCTGCTCCATTCAAACCAATATTGGCTAAAAGGAACATTACCATTAACCAAATCCAAGAAGCATTACCAAATAAGGGTGCAAAAGCCAAAAGGAAGGTTGCTCCGGCACCAATATAAGTCATAATTTTCAACCATTTAATTTTTATCAAACGTCTATCTGCTATAACGCCAAAAGGAGGACTAACTACAGCAACAATTAATGTAGCAACAGCTACAGACAAAGACCATATGGCATCACCAGTCATAGTTAGTGAACCTATAGTAGTAGTAAGTCCATTAGCTTCAAGAAATAAAAACGCATACCAAGCTGGAAGTAAGGCCACTGTAACACTAGTTTCAAAAGCAGATTTTCCCCAATCATAAAATCCATATCCGCTGATAGCTTTCTCTTTGTCCTCTGGAAGATCTTGTAATTTGGACCCTAAACTAAATAATCTAGCAATAATATCAGCCATACGTTACCAAAGAGACCCAGTTAAATATACATAACCTGCTGTTTCTATTAAAAAAACAAAAACTATTTATTCCATTCCAATGCTTTATTAAGAAAATTTTCAAATATCTCTGAACCGTATTCAGTATGCTCAACTTCTGGATGGTATTGAACGCCCGCATAAGGTAAAGTCTCATGCTGAATAACTTGAACTTGACATGCATCCGATGATGCCATCAATCTAAATCCTTCAGGTATTTCATAAACTTCGTCATTATGAGATTCCCAAACATTAAATTCTTTAGGGAAATTAGCCAAAATCCAACCTTCTTCAATTAAAGTCAATAGTGATGACCCAAACTCAGGAATGTCTGCAGGACCGGCCTTACCGCCAAAATGATTAGCCATATATTGATGACCAACACAAATACCAAGAATTGGCCACTTCTGCGAATCTATATACTCTGAAGTCAAACCTAATGCTTCTGATTCGGTTTCAATTCTAGGTGCCCCTCCTGAAAGTACAAGTGCATTAAATCTTTCCAAATCTGCAATTGGAGTGACATTGGAAACTATTTCTGCACGACAACCCAAGTAATTCAATACTCGGTACTCTCGATGAGTCCACTGACCACCATTATCAACAACAGCTACAGGATAATTTGAATATGGCATGATTATTAGTCTGGAACTTGGTTGTTAAGTCTTTCGAGCCTACTTTCTCGATCTAATGTGAACTTATCTATAGCCTCTAAAACCCAACGTGGACTCAAATGAGCCTCATCAATTATTTGTTCTAAAGTACCACCAGTCCTCCAATTATTATCCCAATCTGGAGAAACTGAATATTCCGAAACTATCCTATTTGAAATCCAATTATTCATTATTCTAAGGCCTGTGTTTGTAACAATCATAGAATCTGACCATTCTTTTTCAGAAATAATTGAATTCTTGTAAGACGAATCCTGACGTTGAAACAATTCCCATGAAATTGCAGATACAATTTTTACATTATATTTAGAACCTATTTGGTCTAAAATAGAAACAATAGTATTGGTAGAGCTAGTTCCTCTAACAATTATCACACCCTCACGTGGTCTCTCATCATAATCTCTAATCAGATAAGCCCCCTTAGAAGCATCAAAATGACTAGCAATACCTAACTCTTTTCTGTTTGGAATATTAATTGCAGGTCTTGTCAATTGTAAAGCTACAATAGGAACATCAGTTGAAAGTGCAGCTGCAAGAGCTGGAGCAACATCATTATGCTCCCAAGGATGCAAATTAATTATGTGACCATTCGGAAATAACTGTGTAACGCCAGGGGCAAAAATCCCAAAATGTGTTCTACTATCTTCTGCAGTTTCAGGCCCTGAATGACCTGCAACCCACAATAATTTACCTACTTTCATTTGTGAATCTTGGGCTAATTGACTGAATAGACGAATAGCACCATACTTCAGATAACTAAATGAACCATATGTACTGAATGAACCAATAAAACCATTGTAATTCTCTAAAGTATCTTCATTAAAATTTACTGTCGATAAACCTGCCATCATACCTGCATTGGCAAATTCAGTTATTCCTTGAGGCATTAATGGTGAGTCTGGATTAGTATGTTTATCATACATTCCCATATCATCTACTCCATCTCTACCTTTAGAAAAACCAGATATATTAGTAGAGTCTGCTAAATCGGCAGACATTGCAACAAAAAGCGGTCTTCCGTGATTCTTTCTACTATGTGAATTAAGCCAAGAAGCTACCTTAGAGAAACCAACTCGATTTGGAGCCTTAGTGCCAGCTTCAGCAAATAAATCACTAGGATAGTTGTGGAAATCAAATAAGGCTTTATCATCCAATGGATTAGATTTGGTGATTTTAGAACTACTGATATTCACAGGTACTGAATCCCCTAGTTCAACAAGTCTATTAGCCAAATAATCGACCAATTCTTGATTATCACTAAGAACAGAGACTACTGATTCAAAATAAGAAGCTGCTTGCTTTACTTGTTCTTCACGCGAAGTGGCCGCCTCTTCTCCAAAATTATCAAACTTAATGCCATACTTTTGTGAAAAATCTTCCTTAGTTTTCCAAAATAATTCAGAATTACGTTTGTGTGGTGCTCCGTGAGATTTCTCATCAAACTTGTGATACCCGCGCCCCTTACGAGATTTGGCAAAAACCATTTTAGGAATATCTGATTTCGAATTTGTAACTAATAAATCATAGTAAGCCTCTGTAAATGAAGCCCAATCTTCACAATTATCGGTACCTTCAACATGCCATCCACTCGTTTCAAATAATTCTTGGGGAGTTGAATTAACAATGTTACTGAATGGGCGACTATCTATTCCATAGTCATTCCAATCAATGTAATATACTATATTTCCAAGGCCGAGCCCCCATGAAGAATTAAGCGTTTCATGAGTTACTCCTGTACTTAGTCCACCTTCACCCTCAAAAGCAAATACTTTCACCTCCTCAGTACCTGCTAATTTATGAGCTAAAGCTGCACCTGCTGCAGCTGGTGAACCGTGCCCACTTGGCCCTGTGTTAAATTTGAAAAAAAGCGTCTTACCCTCCATCTCGGCATGGCCAGGTAATCCCTTATTCTGACGTAAGGTTAGTAAATCCTCCCAAATCAATTGAAATTCTTCACTATTTTTAACTAAATATCTTGAATCCTTTGTTTGTTCATATTTTATTCTTAATGATTCATTCAAAACTGCTAAGGTCGCATAAACCATAGGATTATCATGTCCTGCCACTAAAACAAATCTATCTGCAAAACGTTTGGTTGGGTCTCTAATATCCCATCTCATAGCTCCAGATAAAAGTGTAATAAGCATTCCATGAACTTTAGAACGTGAACCACCAGGATGCCCACTTTGACTTAAATTGAGAGTGATATCAATACACTGATCAATCAAATCTTTTGTAATTTCCCAATGTTCGTAACTGTTTTTTAGAATTGATGGAGATTCCATACATATGATGACAGATATGCGTGTTCTTGAAGTTTCGGTCTTCTAAATTTTATTAATCTTCAACTTGACGTGCTAAATAACCACGTGAAAACAATGTTTGTAATACGGCCCATATCATGAAAAATACAAGGATAGACAAAGCTTGTCCATATATTGTATTAAATTCTATAGAATTACTAAAACTGTAAGGAAGAATATCACCTAAAAAATCATGGAAGAGAAAAGCTACAGAAGTCAAAGCCGTAGTTAGGGCTAATGTGAATACTAATGTTGTTAAAAACCAATGCAAAACCGTTTCAAACTCTTTAGAGAAATACATTACGCGGGCCAGGCGGCTATACCTTGTATGCCCATAACTCAATTCCAGATACAAAATAAAGGAAAAAACAAAGCCAAGTATTGGATAAATCTGATCATTGGTATTCCCTCCTAAACCGATAGGCATAACTAATATTAAAAAAGCTGAAATAACCTGATTTCCAATTGAATTCTGCCAAATTCCAGCCATACCTACAGTCACAGGTATACCAATCCAAAACCACAGAAATAACTGCTGAGTTATATGATAAGGAAACCTATCATATTCTCTAAGTGAAGATACAAATACTAAAATAATCGAAACAAAAATAAATAAAAGAAAAAAATCATAGGCTTTCTTATTCATACTTAAAAAAACATAAGAAGTTCCACTCAAAAGACCCAACAGCAATCCTGCAACAACTGAATTATTAAGATTACTCAGAACGTTCTCCTGGTAAACTCCTTCAACCATTGCATCTATTGCCTTAAAAAATAATGAATCCTCAATTGGATTAATGGCATATGCCAGACCTAAGCAAGACATCAATGCAAATGTGGCTACAGCTTGCATAAAAGACAAGCTTGTATTTGTTCGCATTACCTAATCACCTCAGCCAGTGATGTAGACAAAACAGTCTCTGGATCCCAACGCATAGCTTTTGCTCCAAGTGAACGAGCTTCTGTGATTTTATTATCTAATGACGCTGAAGCCGTAAAATAAACTGTTGGAGATATTATTCTAGAATCTCGGTCGTAATTCAAAGTATCAGGAGCTATTACTGTAAGTTTAAAACCTCGAGCTGTAATTTCTCTAAGAGCTTCCGTACTGGTAGGATCATTCTCAAGAGTAGAGACTACCATTACGGGTGAACGTGGAGTGAAATTACGCAAATCTCCAAGAATAGTATGTAAACCCAAAGAACCCTGAGCCTTTATTTCAGCTAAAGCTGTCAAAATATCATACAAATGCCTCTCACCAGTATCTGGATTTATTACTTTTACAGTTTCACCATATATAGTCAAACCAACTCGATTACGTGCTCTCAAAAAATAATTTACAAGAGAGGCTATAGCCCTGCAAGAATAATTCAATGGATTTTGTAAAACCGTACCAGTTCCTGCAATCTCACGAGCATCCAAAACAAGCATTATATCTGAAATATCTTCACTCTCATATTGATTAATCATTAGTTTCCGCGTTCTTCCAAAAACTCTCCAATTAATATTTTTAAAATCGTCACCTGGTGAGTATTCTCTTATTCCGTAAAATTCTCCACTCGTACCTATTCTTCGAATTGGCATTGCACCTTGATACATTTTAGGAAATTCAGTAGATAAATCGACTCCGTCTATTTGTTCCATCTGAGGTAGAACGACTAAACTAGACTTTGACTCAACATCCGCTTCGTAATAAAACAAGAATGAAGGATTGTAAATTCTAAGACTAGGATTACCAAGCCTAAATTGTCCACGTAATCGGCAATTAAGGTGATATTTATTGATAACTAACTCATCCTTTTGAAGTCTAATAATGGTATGATTAGATCCCTTATCTACCTCAACTTCAGGAGGCAAGTTATCATAAACTTCCAAAAAACCAACTGATCTTCCTTTATTCTGAATTATGAAATCTACTGAAACCGGACTATTTTCAAAAACCTGTTCGGCATCAAAACTACGAGTTATCTTGACATCAATTGGTCTCGTATTAACCAAACTATGCACAGCCACAAATCCTAATATTGTAGTTCCTAAAAGAAAAAGTTGAAGATTATCAATGAACGGAGAAAAAAGAACCAAAGTAGTACCAAGACCAATGTAGACTACTGCCTTACGTGTCCACATTCTTGAGACTATTCCACGGTTACAGCCGGTACTTCAATCGTCATTAATAATTCAGATAAAATTTCTTCAATCTTAACGCCACGTATTCGTGCCTCTGGTTTCAAAATAACTCTGTGGCCAAGAACCGGTATTGTTGCTCTTTTAATATCATCTGGAACGACATAATCTCTGCCGGACAAAACGGCCAAAGCCCGTGATAATTTGAAAAGACCTAAACTTCCTCTAGGACTAGATCCGACTGCAACTCTATGATCTCTACGTGTTGCTTGAACCAACTCTACAATATATCTCATTATTTCTTTCTTGACATAAACTTCTTCGATTGCATCATGCATTGCAGTTACTGTGTCTGGTGTTCCCCTAGCAGTAACCTTGAATGAATCCTGTTTACGCTCAGAACGTCCTTGAAGTATACCAGTTTCGACTTCTTCATCGGGGTAACCTACACTTAGCTTGATTAAGAAACGATCCATTTGAGCTTCAGGTAATGGATACGTACCTTCATACTCAATCGGATTCTGAGTCGCTAGCACGATAAACGGCCTAGCAAGTTTATGAGTAGTTCCTTCAATAGTTATCTGCTTTTCTTGCATAGCTTCTAGTAATGCAGCTTGGGTTTTAGGCGGGGCTCGATTAATCTCATCAGCCAAAAGAATATTACAAAATATTGGCCCTTTTCTAAATGTAAACTTATTCTTTTCAGGATCATAGAAATATGAACCAGTGATATCTGCCGGAAGAAGATCGGGAGTAAACTGTATTCGTTTGAACTCACATCCCAATGCATCAGCCAATGTATTTGACATCAAGGTTTTTGCAAGACCGGGATAATCTTCAAACAGAATATTACCATTTGCTAAAACTCCAGCCATTAACATTTCAATAGTAGCTTCTTTTCCTAAAACTACGTTCGCTACTTCATTTGATATCGTTTTAGCAGATTTTTCAGTCTCACTTATTGAGAACTTCTTTTTTGATTTAGTTTTTTCTTCGCTCAAATTACCACGCACTCAGCTTTTTAGCAATACTTCTAAGGTCATGAGGCCTTATCTGTGTAGGTGCACCAAGAAGCATCTTAAAATCATCATCTAAGGGTATATTATAATTCCTAATTAAATCTGGAAGAATAGCTAACCTCTCTTTTCGGGACTTATCATCAAACTCATAAATCTGATATTTAAGTCTAATACGTTCTAAAAATACTTCCTGTAAAGCCAGTATTCCATTATCAAGATTATGTCCATAGGAACGGAAAGAACGAGGACGTCTAATATCAAATATATGATACCAACGACGAGGTTCTGGCTGCCGTAAAGATAACGCCATAGTAAGAATTATCACTGCTACTAACACATTCAGTCTTATTACCTGAAGAATCAATGTCTCTCCAGACAATAAAAAATAAAAGCCCAAAGCAGCTTGAAATAAACTAGCCCCAAATGATTCTTGAGTATGCCTTGATTCATCAAAAAGAACAAGGCCATCTGAACCAATTATTGATTTAACTAAATCTTTTAAGAATAACGAATTTTGATTTTCATTCCACATTTCGTTTATTGGTAAACTAGAATCTGAAATAAAGACAGCCGAACCAAGAGGCTCACTTTTAGGACCCATATCAAAGCGCATTCCTAATGCAAATCCGGAAGGCGGTGCAGCTTCATCTTCAGGAGTAATAGCTCCATCATCATCAGAATCAATCCAAGAACTACCAGAAGTTGAAATAATAGTTTGTCTACGCACTTCAAAACCTGAACTCCAAAAATTAACCTGTTGAGAAGTAAGATCTTTAATTGCAACTGGTTCATTTAGTAACAAACTATAGGACTGATCGCCATTAGTTGAATCTCGAATATATGCTGTAGTTTCAATTAAAGATACATTACCTCTATAATTTTGATCCCAAAGTGTATGCTTCACATATTCTATAGCAAACAACCCTGCAACTGTATTAGAATAATCAAAATCCCCAAAAACTAAGATACTACCTCCTTCTTCCATAAATCGGACCAGAATTTCTAACTCTATATTTGTATAAGGAGATTCTGTGCCTGCAATTATTAATAATGTAGAAGATGGATCCTTTATCTCATCTAAAACGGCTGGATTAGACAAAATAGCACTTACATTATATGAGGTTTCATCCTGCTCTTCCAAAGCCATCCTGAAGCTAGATATATCATTCCAATCATCATCATAAGCTGAAAGTTGAGGATCTCGCTCAACTACATATTGTAATATTGGAAATAAAATAAGGACACATATTAAAATTGTAACAAATAAGAAAATTACACCTGAACGGCTAGATATGGACATCTATTCCTCTTTCTTGCTATAGTCATCCAAACTCTGAATGACTGTCCGAAGTGATGAAACCGCATTCAACCGGTGATCCTCATCTAAACTCTTTGTATTGTAATCGGCCTCTTCATAGAGTAAAGTCAATCTTGCGACCGAATCATGATCAAGGGATAACGCTTCTTGTAAGGCTTTTTGAAATTCTCTTACCGTTTCAAAATGGCGCCGTAAATATCCATAACCGTTTAGAATTTTACACATTTCCTTATAAGAATAAACAATCGAATCTCGGTAATCCATGTTAGACTCCAAAGCTAAAGCTGTAGCTTCCAATATCTTCTGAATTTCTCTTAAATGTCTTTCACGATACCATTTCCATCCTAAAATAACTCCTGACCCTCCAACCAATGATGCTGCCATTACAATCCAAAAAGAGTAGTTAGATTGCTCTAGTGGAGGCCTGTATACTATTGAAGACTCTACTTCATTACCAATGTAATTATCGTTACCAGTATAGGTCACTTTGACAACCATTGGAATAGTCATATTGCCTGAGAAAATTGAATCAAAAGTAGCAGTTCCGTTCAAATCGGTAATTACCATGAAAGTCATTCCTTCAGGTTCAAGTTTAACTAATAAGGAAGCACCAGACACTGGAGTTCCATCATACATACTCAAACTTATTTGTCCAGAGTAAGATTGTTGATATTCTAAACTATTAGGTATTTCTAAAAATATCTGAGTTTCACCCTTAATAATAATATTAGAACTTGTAAAGTTACTTATGTAATAATCATTACCTGCAAAAGTAGCAGTTAAGTTGTGATTACCTAATTCTAAACCAAAAGGCAATTGAATAGGTATAGTAAACTTACCATTACTATCTGTGACGCCATCTATTGGGAAACCAGAATCCAAAACTAATCTAATACTTAGATTACTTATTGGTCGATCCGCTTTATCATAAGCATAACCTGTGATAGGCACAGTAGTATCTAAAATACCCTCAAAATCAGCCATGACTATTCTAGTATTATGATATACTTGCAATTGCCATGTAGATGAAGAAGCTCTATAATATCCTTCAGAAATATAATGAACTGAAATTGCATTTGGTCCTGCATCACTATCGGTTGGAACTGTATATTCATAAAAGAATTTGCCATCTCCGTCTGTAACTAGAGTATCTATGAATTGACCATGGAAATAGAAATTGAGATCAGTACTCAAAGGCTCATTCATGTCATCAACTATCCTTCCACTAAAACCAAAAGTCTCTCCAACAATAACATCTGCATCGGACTCTATGCTAATACTAGTTAAAGCCATAATTGTTACAGTTTGTTGAGTATTGGTTGGTAGATAGTAACCATGGCCATTATATTCCCAATATGCACTGTAAAGGCCGAGTTCATAATCTGATGTAAGTGTTAAATTCTTTTCGACAAGTCCATCATAATCAACAATTAATGGATACTTTATGTTTCCAAAAGTAACATTAACCATTTCACCAACCATTGGATTTCCTAAATCATCAATTAAATATGAACTCAAAATGAATTCTTGTAAACGTAAAACTTCTAATGGTTCTGAGGAAAAGGATGTCCTTGCTAGAATATCTGAAGTTGCATCTGAACTAGAAGAAATATAATGATAAGAGCCCTCAAAACGAATCTCCACGTCGTGTGACCCAAGTTCAGTACTTTCATCAATAAATATATCATAAGAAAACATACCTGACTCGCCTGAAGTCGTATTTCCTATATAGTTTCCATCAAAATAAACATCCAATTGATAATCTAGTAATCCAATACCGACTACATCACGAAGATAACCAGACACCATTGAACTTGAATTCCTGAATCCACCAAGCCATTGTACTGTAACTTCAGTTTCTCTCATTACTAATATTTGA
>Ga0114997_10001832_pt1 | contig 17371 bp, 22 predicted proteins | sample ArcticOcean_MG_C_2_FD_87045 | JGI IMG/M metagenome (GOLD analysis project Ga0114997, IMG submission 87045) | Marine microbial communities from western Arctic Ocean - ArcticOcean_MG_CB4_136 | ecosystem: Environmental > Aquatic > Marine > Oceanic | place: Arctic Ocean: Canada Basin | collected...
GATAAAATTGCAGCAGCTGTCCAACTTTCTAAGCCTCTATCAATTACATATTTTGGAACATGGGTTCCAACTAGTGTTATGTGAAAACCACATACAAAAAAACCAGATGTAAGCAGTATGTAGCTTTTATTTTTAAAAGCCTCTTTTAAAGCATCAAAGGTACTTTGATCGTTAGGTTTTTCAATAGATTGAGCTAAAGAAGGAGATCTAACAAAAAAAGCCACTAAAAGTCCTATAAATAGAAATATTGTAAATACAAATAACGTGTCCACCCATCCATTTTTAATTAACGAATAACTCGTATAAAGTGGAGAGATAAAATATCCCAAAGAACCAACGGCCGTTACAATGCTCATGGCTATAGTTCTATTTGATAGTGGAAAATGCTTACCAACAATTGACATTGGAATACTGATTGCGGTTCCACCTAAACCTATTCCCACTAAAAGTCCTAAATCTATTTGAAAAAACATTCCAGTATTTGGACCAGCATACAAAAAATAAATTCCTAAAATATAAAAAATAAACGCTAAACAAATTGCTTTATGTCCACCATATTTGTCAGCAATGGCTCCAAATATAGGACCTGTTAAACCCCACATTAACATTTGAATACCTATTGCTAATCCAGATTGAGTTATTGAGATATCTAGGTCTTTATTAAAATCCATGAAAAATAGGCCAAAAGTTTGTCTAACCCCAAGAGAAATTAAAACAACAACACAAGCTGCTATCAGCGTTATTAAAGCTGTTTTATTTTTAATAAATTTTTCTGAATTCATTTGACGTGTTTAAGAGATTTTTTTAAATCTTCAATGAGATCTTTTGGATCCTCCAAACCAATATGCAATCTAACTAAATGTTCGTCTTTTGCTAATTTTAGATACTGTCTATTGCCCTGTTCTCGTTTGTCTTGATATAATGCAAGACTTTCAAAGCCACCCCAACTATATCCGTAACCAAATAACTTTAAAGAATTAACAAATTTAATTACAGAATTTTTGTTTTTTGCTTTGATCTTAAGACCCATCAATCCTGATGCACCAGTGTAATATTTTTTCCACATTCTAAAATTAAATGAATCTTTTTTATGTGGATATAAAAGTTTTATATTTTTATAGTTAGATAAAAATTCAGCTACTTGTTTTGCACTTTTTTCATGTTTGTCTAGCCTAACATCTAAAGTTCTAAGTCCTCTTGTGATTAAATAAGCATCATCAGGACCAAGCCTCAAACCAGTTATTTTATTTGCCTTATCAACTTTTTTAAAAACTTTTTTATTAACTGCTAAACTACCACCCATAACATCAGAATGACCTGAATAATATTTTGTTGCAGACACAATAGACATATCGAACCCAAGCTTAATTGGTTTTAAAAAGTATGGAGTCCCCCAAGTATTATCAATTGCTGAAAAAATTTTATTCTTTTTTGCAATCGATACTATTTTGCCTAAATCTTGAAAATCAAATGTATTACTTCCAGGGTTTTCAACAAAAATTAATTTTGTTTTTTTTGTAATCGCTTTTTCTAAAGTCTTTAAATCATGTGGGTCATAAAAGACTGATTTTATATCAAATTCCTTTAAAAAATCTTGAGTTAAAATTCTCGTAGGTGAATATGTTGGGTCTGCTACGATAATCTCATCACCAGGTCGAGCAACACTAAAAATAGATAAAAAAACTGACCCAAATCCAGTGGACGATAAAAATACATGGTAACACTCTTCAATTTCTTTTAGTATCTGAGATAAAACATGAGTTGTTGAGGTTCCTTGTCGTCCATAGTCAAAATGTCCTCCAGTTGGATCTTTTTTACTCTTATTCTGCATTTTTCTAATATCTTGCATAGATTTGAAGATAATAGTTGATGCTCTCACTACAGGGGGGTTAACTGACTGATTATGGTAATCTTTTGCTGTATGTTTTAGAAATGTCTTAAAGGATTTAGGCATAAAAAATTTGATATGTTCACTTGAGAATGCTATATCGCTGGCACAAGGTCAATAAAATTATAAAATAGGAAAACATGGGTTACCCAAAAAAACATAGAGGTCGAAGAAAACAGGGCTCTAAAAAAAGAAGAGCTAAAAGAAAAAATAAGAAAAAATAGACTTTCTTAATATTTTTATTATGATTTTAGGGAAAATAATACATAAATTAAGAATCAATTCACTTTTATTATTTATTATCCCCTCAATAGCAGTACTTGGTTCACTACTAATTCATAATCATTTAAGTAAAAAAGATTATACACTTCAAATAGAATACTCAAATTTAAAAGATGTGCCTGGCAAAGAATATATTGAAGATTGCACAATAAATAATAACTATTGTTTGAAAATAGGTGATGAACCAGGACAATTTGGAAACGAAGAAATGCTTACTGATTTTAATAAGTGCCGTATGCATGTCGTAGAGTTTTCTTTTTCCGATAACACAGGTAAAATTTATAGGAATAATATCATACCAAAATCTTTATTTAAATTTGATAACAAAAAAGCAAGGCTGGTTATAAAAAATGAATCTGTTGACAATGAAATCAAATTAAAAAGATTTGTAACTAACAATAAAAGTGCTGAATGTATAAAAAACTATCCAATTTCATATTTTTTTTACAAATATTTTCCACCTTATTCTTATATAATTAATGAAAAAGTAAATGGCATCACTCTTGGGACGGCTTCTAGTGTAAATCCTTTTTTTTATGGAGAGGTCTCAATTAGCAATCTAGTAAAAAGACATCCTATAAATATCTTTTTCAAATTTTTATTGTACATAGGAGTAATACTAATGATTATGTATTGGTATAATTATAACTCTATTTTTAAAAAAATTTTAAATAAAGAAAAAAATGTTTTTTATTTTTTTGGTTTGGGTTCTGCTATATTTCTTTTTTTTCATATTTATTTTTTAGGAACAACATCTAATAATGAATTTTTAAAGGATTTTAGAAAAATTGTAATTGCATTATTTATTTTATTTGAAGTTATAGCTCAAACAATCTTAGCTTTCAAAATCTATAATAATAAAAATATTTTTTCTAAGTACTGCTATGAATCAATTGTTTTAACCAAAGTATTTTTTGTATCTGCAATCTCTGTTTTTACAATAAGTGTTATAACCATATTGCTTATCTATGACTTTCCTAGCAGTGTTAATAATATTCTTGAATGGAATTATTTTATGGTATTATTATTATTTTATTTGCTTTCATCATTAATTTGGAAAAAAACTAATTAATTTTTAATCCAACCACCACCAAGAACTTTATATCCTAGCTTATTTTTAGAATAAAACACGCAAGCTTGACCTGGAGCAATTCCTTGTTCTTCCTCCAACAAATTAACATTTGCAGAGGTCTCTTTAATTTCTATTTTAGCTTTAATTAACTTTCCTGTAGATCTTACTTTTACAAATAATTCTTTTTTAAAATCATTTTTATCATTTGTTATAATATTTAAATCTTTTAAATTGATTTTTGTTTTTATCAAATGTTCTTTACTGCCGACAACTATCTCATTTGTATCAGCAATAATTTTAACCACATAAAGGGGATTCTTGTCTGAAATCTTAATTCCTTTTCTTTGTCCTATAGTATAATTAATAATTCCATCATGAACACCAATCACCTTACCTTCCATATTTTTTATATTACCCTTATTAAATGAATTTGGTCTAAATTTTTCTATGACCGACGCATAATCACCGTTTGGTACAAAGCATATGTCTTGACTATCTGGTTTATCAGCAACGTTAAGATCCAGATCTCTAGCTATTTTTCTTGTTTCATCTTTATGAAGATTTCCCAGCGGGAACCTTAAAAAATTAAGCTGCTCTTTCGTTGTATTAAATAAAAAATAACTTTGATCTCTATTGAAATCTACACCTCTGTACATATCTGTGTTTTTTTCTTCTGTAATAGTTTTAACATAATGACCTGTAACTAAAGCATCTGCATTTAAACTTTTAGCTTCATGAAATAAGTCTGTAAATTTAACAGTTTGGTTGCATTGAACACATGGAATAGGAGTTTCTCCATTTAAATAACTATCAATAAAATTGTCTATAACTCCTTCTTTAAATTTAGTTTGGTAATAAAGAATTTTATGTTCTATTTTTAATTTATCAGCTACTCGTTTAGCGTCTAGAATGTCTTGACCGGCACAACATTGTTTAGACTTAACGGTTTCTTTAGTGTCGTTATAAAGTTTTAAAGTGATACCTATCACATTATAGCCTTCAGTCTTCATCATGGCTGCTACTGTTGAGGAATCTACTCCACCAGACATTGCAACTACAACTAAGGTATTTTTTGGCTCTTTTGCAATTCCAATTGAATTAAATTTTATCATATTTAGTGATATTTATTCATATATTTTATATAAGCAAAGTAAATGATTTTAGATTATGAACCAGGTGACAAAGTCACTAATCCAAACAATAAAGGTTGGGGTATTGGTCAAGTTCAGTCAATAATCAATGGAAAAGCAACTATCAACTTTGAAAATGTTGGAAAGAAAGTCATTAATACTGAGGTAATTAAAATAGAAAGAATTAATAAATGAATATTGAAGAAACTAAAAAAATAACTCTTGTTTTGATAGATACATTTAATAAAGCTGGTCATGTAGCTTTAAGTTTGAGAGAGGCTGGTTTAAAAAAAGAAATTAAACCTGATAATACACCGGTAAGCAACGGAGATATTGAGGTCAACAAAATATTAACCAAAAAAATATCTGAAATAACTCCAAATATACCTATTGTTTCTGAAGAAAATTCAGCACATAAAAATGATAAAGATTTAAAAGATTTTTGGTTAATTGATCCAATAGATGGAACTAGAGATTACATTAACAACAGGGACGAATTCACATTAAATGCCGCATTAATACTCAACAAGAAACCTGCGATAGGAATTATTACTGCGCCAGCAAAAAAAAGAGTTTTTTATTCATATGCATTATCAAATAGTTATGAATTAATTAATAATCAGGAAATAGAATTAATTAATAAACAAAAAAACTATAAGGAAATTAAAGCAGTAAGTTATTCCAATATACTAAAACCTGAAATCTTAGAGGTGTACAAAAAGTATCAAATAGCATCACATCAAAAAATGAAAAGCTCTTTAAAATTTTGTGTAGTTGCAGCTGGAGAATTTGACCTATATGTTGCAGAGCCAAGAGCTTGTGAGTGGGACATTGCTGCTGGACACGCTATAGTCGTTCATGCTGGAGGAGAAATTAAAGATTTCAATGGTAATGAAATTATTTATGGAAAAACAGAGTTTAAAAATACTAGTATAATTTTAAAAAATAAAAATATTATCTAATGGATGAACAACTAAGATTAATCTTAATAATAATAGTTTCAGTTTCTATATTTGGATTATTAGTTTTTGTTTTTGTAAAAAACTATATAAGAAATAAAATCAACTATTTGGCTGAAGAAGAGAAAAAAAAATTAAAGTAGTTTAATAATTTTTATATAATCGTCTTTATCAATATCCATTATTCTCTTGGATGTACCAAAATCAAAGCCACTTCTCGCAAGAAGAGAAATATCTTTTTTATAAAATAATGGCCTATTATCTTCTGCTCTTGCAGGTCCTATTCTTTTTTTTTTACAAATCTTAATACCCGAGAAAAAATCCTGATCTGAATTATCTTCTTTAATTTTATCTATTGTCTCTTTAATGTAACTATCATCAATCCCTTTGTTAAAAAGGTAGCTCCTAATCTTATTGATAGAACTTCCTCGTTGTATCAAACTTCTTGATTTACTTTCTGAATAAAATTTGTCGCTAATAAATTTACTCTTTTCAAGATCAACTAAAACTATATCTATTAGATCTGTAATATCTTGCTTTTTAACATTAGGTACTTTTGCCTTAAGATATTTTTTTAAAAGGTAGGTTCTTAATTGTTGCTTTGAAGGAGCATATTTCTCAACATAGGCAAAAGAGAAATTTCTCATTTCATCAATTGTGACTTCTAATGTTTTTTTTTTATTTCTCATAGGAATCATGGTATCTTGTAATATAATACACTAAAAAATGATTGATCAAATTTATACGTTCTTTACTTTAGAAATGATTTACCTGTGGTTAAATCTGGGTGTTTTACCTTTTTGGTTGGTATTAATAATTTTCCCTCAGTCGCAAATATCTAGAGTTTTTACTACTTCAATTTTTCCTACATTTATTTTGAGTTCTGTTTATATTTACCTACTCTACACTTCTTACTTAGGGGGTTATGTTTTTTTACAAAATTTTAAACTTTATTTAGGTTTAAGTGAGATTTCAAACTTATTTGAAAAACAGTCTTTTTTAATTTTATTTTGGGTTCATTTTTTAGCTATGAATTTATTTTGTGCTGGTTGGATTGTTAGGGACTCTCAAATGTTCCGTATGAATAAATTTATCGTATCATTGCCACTTATAACTATATATTTGATCGGTCCAATCGGGATAATATTATATTGGCTAATAAGAATATTTTACGCAAAAAGAATAAGTCTTTATGAGTAAATCAATAGATTTTTATTTTGATGTTATTAGCCCCTACTCATACTTGGCTCACAAAAAGATCAAGATTTTAAAAAAAAAAAAAATTAATTTTAATTATAAACCAATTCTTGTAGGTGGCCTCCATAATTTTCAGGGAATAACACCACCTGCATTTATTAAATCAAAACTAAAGCATATGATCAATGATTGTGATCTAATTGCAAAAAAAAATAATTTTGATTTTTTGTGGAATTCTAAATTTCCTTTAAACTCTTTAAACATAATGCGTGGTTATCTTTTTGTTAACACTAATGTCAAAAGTTTATACTTAAATATAATGTTTGATGCTTACTGGAAAAGCAATTTGGATATTTCTAATGAAGAGATTTTAGCAACTCTTCTCAAAAACTGCGAAATTGATTCAGATAGTTTTTATGAAGGTATTAAAGATCAAAAAATAAAAGATATATTGAAAAATAATACTCAAGAAGCTCATGATAAAGAAATTTTTGGTGTACCTACATTCACTGTTAATAATAAAATATTTTGGGGGCAGGATAGATTGGAATTTGCCTTAGACGAATATAATAAATAATTTAAACTATTTTAAAATCACTTTGACTGATTGAGGCGAAGCCACCATCTATGTGTGAAACCTTTTCAAAACCCATTTCTTTTAAAGATTTAGCTGCAAGAGCAGATCTTAACCCACCAGCACAAAATAAAACCATTTCTTTATTCATGTCAATTTTTCCATTTTTAAAATAAGGACCTTCTGGGTCTAGCCAAAACTCTAACATTCCACGTGGTATATGATTTGAATTTTCAACTCTTCCAGAATTATCTAATTCACCCTTTTCTCTAATATCAATTAAGGTACATTTATCTTCATTTGATAGCTTTAATGCTTCCTCTGCAGTAATTGTTTTAACTTTATCTAACGCTTCAGAGACAAGAGTTTGTGATGATTTAATATTCATAATATTGTAAAAAATAATTATAAACAATTATATGAAAAAAAGCATTATAAAAAGACTATTCATTAAACTTTCGAAAACTCTTGGTTATGAGATAATTGATCAAAGTGATTTTAGTTCACCCACTCTTCAAAAAAAGTTAAACGAAGATCTTTCAATATTAAACCAAAAGTCAATTATTTTGCCGCTAGGTGAGGTAAAAATTACCAAAAAAATTAATTCTGTACTGATTATTTTTAGAACTAATACTGATGTAGAAATATGGGATCAAAATAAAAAAAGATTATTTGAAGAGCCAAAAATTGAATATTCAATAAGAGCTTTAAGATCGCTAATAAGATCAGTTAATTTTTCTAAAAACAAATACCCAAATCTTAAATTTAAGATCATCATTGTTGATGACAAATCTAAAGATGAAAATTTAAATAAAATAAAGAAACTAATAGATGAAGGTGGTTTGGAAATAAGTATTACACCTTTAAATCATGATAAATATAAAGATACAATCAAACAACAAAAAAACGATCAAACCTTTTCAAATTTAGCAAGCTTGCTTCAATCTTTTGAGTTGGGAAAAGAACATGGAGAGGATTTAATTTTCTTTGTAGAGGATGATTATTTACATTTTGAGCCTATGATGGAGGAGATGATTGCATCATATGAGAGAATATCCTCGCAAATTAATAAGGATATCTTTATGTGTCCTGCTGATTACCCATATTTATATATGAACAATGAAAAAACAAATATTCTGATTGGAAATAAAAGACATTGGAGAACAATTAATCAAACTTTATGCACCTTCATGACCACAAAGTCTTTATTAAGTAAGTATTGGGATAATTTTTATAATACTTGTTTAGATAGAAATGACCCTTTTGAAAAACATCTAAATGAAATCTATACTAAAGAATTTTGCATCTCTCCGTTAAAAAGTCTTTCTTTGCACTTAACAAATGTAAACTCTAGTTATGGATTGTCTCCATTTATAGATTACAAAAAACTTTGGGATGAAAATTAATATTTTTATAAAAAAATTAATAATTATTACTCTAGGTTTTATGTTAAGCACCGTTGTAATAGCAAGTGAAGAAGCTAAATACAATATTGTTCACAAAACTAATATTTATGAAATCAGACTTTATACAGAGCGATTAGCAGTGGAGACTAAATATAATAGTAATAGTAGTGCTTTTAGAAAACTTTTTAAATACATTTCAGGGGCTAATAATAATTCTTAAAAGGTTGAAATGACTATACCTGTGACTCAAATTAAAAAAGATAATACTAATTTTTTGCAATTTATTCTTCCTTCAAGGTTTAATAAAAAAACAATTCCTACTCCCTCAAATTCAGATGTTAAAGTTTCAATAATAGAGGAAGGGTATTTTTTCAGTAATAGAATACTCAGGCAGACCTTCTGATAAAAATTTTATAGAATATAGCCAAATTTTAAAGGAAAAACTTTTAAAAGATAAAATTTTAATAAAAGGATCAGCTATTAAAGCTACATATAATGGACCTTTTACACTTCCACTTTTACGTCGTAACGAAGCAATGTTTAATGTTAGATGGGAACGTTGAGAGGATTAAAAGGCCCCATTTAAGAGGCCTATTTATTAACTTATAGAGAGAGAGTTAAGTTATTTTATTAGTCTCTAATCGCGTAAGCAATTACTCCTGTTTCAGTAACATCAGTACCTTTGGCTTGGGCTTCTTTACTCAACCTAATTCCAAAGAGACTATTCATAATCGACCAGACTATGTAAGCCACTATAAATACAAAAATATTAATTGATAAAACTCCAATCAACTGTGCGTTAAATGTTGCATCTGCATTTGTCATCGGTACTACCAAAGTTCCAAATATACCTGCAAACATATGAGCTGGGATTGCGCCTACTACATCATCAAGTTTAAATGAAAATAGTAGTTTGGTTCCAAACACAACTATTGCACCACCCATTGCGCCAATTAATATTGCCGCTAAAGGAGACGGTGCTAATGGCTCAGCTGTAATTGCAACTAGTCCACCAATTGCACCATTTAACATTTGTACTACATCTGTTTTGCCAAATAGTAATCTTGTAATAACAGCTGCTGCTAAAACACCTCCACAGGCCGCTAGATTAGTATTAATAAAGATTGTTGAAATAGCAACTGCATCAGTAAAAGAACCTATTGCTAATTGAGATCCACCATTAAATCCAAACCAACCTAACCATAATACAAATACACCAATAGTTACTAGTGGAATTGAGGAAGCTGCAAATGGCTGAATAGCTTTTGGATTACCTTTGCTGTCAAATCTACCAAATCTTGGACCAAGTATTATTATGCCCGCAAGCGCAGCAGCGCCTCCAGTTGAGTGAACAAGAGTCGAGCCGGCAAAATCAGAAAATCCGATAGATGCTAACCAGCCACCGCCCCACTGCCATCCCATTACAATTGGATAAATAACTCCAGATAAAATTGCAGCAAATAAGAAGAATGGCCATAATTTAATTCTTTCAGCCATTGCTCCTGAACAAATTGAAACTGTTGTTGCGCAAAAAACCATTTGAAAAAACCAGTCTGATCCATCAGAATATCCAGTTTCTAATGCACTAGCATCTGTCCAAGGTATAAAATTACCTATATATCCACCCTCCGGAATACCATATGCCAAGTTGTAACCAACAAGCCAAAACATAATTCCTGAAATTGCGTATAAGCCAATATTTTTAGCACAAATTACTGAAACACTTTTTGAAGTAACCATTCCAGACTCTAGCATTGCAAATCCAGCAGCCATGAACATAACTAAAAAGCCACAAATTAAAAATAGGAGTGTATTAAATATAAATCCTACTTCTGAGGAAACTGTCGTTTCCGCTATTCCAGCACTACTCATATTTAATAAAAGTAATAAACTAATAAGTGGTACTGATATTTTTTTTATTATTTTTGTCATTAAGACCTCCTTGTTTAATAATTCATCTATACTTAAGGCTTAATTAAAAAACTAATGTTGATGTGGAAAAAGGGGTATGCAGTATATGCATATAGTAACAGCCTTATTACATTTTTGTAAAAGGCTGTTAATTAATTTGAACTTTAACTTAACTATTAAATATTTCTTTAAGTGCTTTAGCTGGCAAGAACTTAACTTTTTGAGAAGCACCTATTTGAATTTGCTCTCCAGTTCTAGGATTTCTTCCAACTCTAGCTTTTCTTTTAGCCACTTTATAGGTACCAAATCCAGCAATTTTTACTGAATCGTCACCTTTTAAAGCATCTAAAATAGTATTTGTAATTGTATCAAAAGTACGTTCTGCATCAGCTTTACTTAGGTTCAGAGAACCTGAAAGTTTAGCTATTAGTTGTTTTTTGTTCATTTTTTAGCTCCGGTTTTATGGGTTTTTTTATCATAATTTACATAAAAGCTTATAAATCAAGCTTTTTATTAGTGCCAATTAAAATTAAATCAACAATATGTGGTGTTTTTTTAAATAAGTGTTGATTTTAAAGTGTTATTTAAGAAATAAAGTTATTAACATACTTAAATAGGCCTACATCTTTAAGGTCATTAAACGTTGTGAAAAACATCAATGATAGCAATAAAAACATTCCGATTCGAAAAAACCCCTCTTGAATTTTTTGGCTTAAAGGGCGTCCTAATACTTTTTCAATACCATAAAACATTAAATGTCCACCATCTAGCATTGGAATTGGGAACAGATTTATTAATCCTAAACTAATTGAGATATAGGCCATCAGGCTAACAAAGGGTAAAATACCAAATTCAGCCACTTGTCCGCTAATTTTTGCTATTCTAATTGGGCCACCTAACTGCGAACTATCACCATTTCCAGTTAGCATACTTCCAATATATTTAAGAGAAGAAGTGCTCACATAGTAAACTTCATTAACAGCGTAAAATAGAGCTTTTGCTGGACCAAGCTTAACATGATTTAACTCATTATTATAAGCTCCAAGCTTAATTCCAACCATACGTTTTGTTACTTTGTTGCCAAGGCTGTCTTCACTTTCAACAAGGTTAGGCTTTATTTTAAAAGTCAACTCTTGATCGTACCTATTCACTGTAAAGTTAATAAGTTCATCCGTAGACATCATTATAAATTTTGAAACTTCCATGATGCTCTTAACTTTATTGTCATCAATTGAGACGATAATATCATTATCCTTGAGACCAGCTACCATAGCGGGGCTATCTTTTTGAACTTCATTAATTACAGCTGGGGTAAAATCCTTCCCCACAAAAGTATAAACAGAGAAAAATATGAAAATAGCTAATAAAAAATTAGCTAATGGACCACCAAATACAATTAATGCTCTTTGATATAATGGTTTTAAAACAAACAATTTATCTTGATCTTTTTGACTGTATTCTTTTATAATTTTTTCATTATCAGCTTGGCTATAGACGTTTCTATCACCAAAAAATTTAACATAACCACCAAGTGGGATCACACAAATTTTCCAACGGGTACCAGATTTGTCATTCCAACCAAACATCTCTTTGCCAAACCCTATTGAAAAATCAGTTACACCTACTCCATAACGTTTAGCAAAATAATAGTGACCATATTCATGGATGAATACTACAACTACGATTAAAGCTATAAAAGGTAATATATAAGATAACACAATGGTGCAATAATACTGTTTATTAATATAATTTCTAGATTAAAATTCTAATTTTTAATATTGTAGCCTTTTTTTAGCAATATACTAACTAAGATCACACAAATTACTAAAAAGAAAACCATTGAGCTTATGCTGATCCAAATATTAAAGTCTGATACCCCATAAAATGAAAATCTTAATCCATCAATTAAATAAACTACTGGATTAAAGTAACTAATAGTTTGCCAGAATGAGGGTAGCATATCTAAAGAATATAAACTTCCGCCCAAAAATACCATTGGAGTTATTACTAATGATGGAATGATGGACATTTGCTCAAAGTTTTTACTAACAACACCAATTAAAAAACCAAATAAAGCAAATGTAAAGGAAACTAATATTAATAAAAATATCATTAATAATGGATATTTAACTGTTACATCAGCAAAAAATGAAGCAGTAGCATAAATTACGGCACCAACTACTAATGTTTTAGTGGCACCAGCACCAACAAAAGCAAGAACTGTTTCAAGAGTTGAAAGAGGTGCTGCTAAAATTTCATTAATAGTTCCATTAAATTTTGGAAAAAATATTCCAAAAGAGGTGTTACTTATTGATTGAGTTAACAAAGTTAACATTAGTAGACCTGGTACAATGTATGACCCATAACTAACGCCATCTATTTTTTGAATATAACCTCCAATAACTGAACCAAACACTACAAAATATAACGATGTAGATATTACTGGTGAGAGAAGAGATTGGCCTAAAGTTCTTATGAATCTATTCATCTCATGAACATATATAGCTTTAAATCCGTAATAATTAAATTTCATTACTCTCCTTTACCAAATCAACAAATATTTTCTCCAATGTACTTTGCTCTGTTTTTAAATCTTTTAACTTTAAATCAGCATCTTTTAAACCTTGCAATAAATCAGTAATACCTGTTTTCTCAGCCTGAACATTGTAAGTATAAATTAAAGACATATTATTTTCAGCAATATCTAAATTATATTTAGATAATCCTTCTGGAACTTTTGTAATTGTGTCCTGTAATTCAACAGTTAATTTTTTATGCCCCATTTTCTTAATTAATTCTTTTTTATCCTCAACTATAATAATTTCACCTTGATTAATTACTGCTACACGGTCAGCAATGGCTTCTGCTTCTTCTATATAGTGAGTAGTTAAGATAATGGTCACCCCAGTTTTTCTTAACTCTTCAACAATTAGCCACATATCTCTTCTAAGTTCTACATCAACACCAGCTGTTGGCTCATCAAGGAATAATATTTTAGGTTCATGAGATAAAGCTTTTGCAATTAAAACTCTTCTCTTCATTCCACCTGATAATTGTCTTAGTCTTTGATCTTTTTTATCCCAAAGACTTAAATCTTTTAATATTTTTTCAATGTGTTCAGGTTTTGGAGATTTTCCATACAATCCTCTTGAATAAGATACGGTGTCAAAAACTGTTTCAAAGGATTCTAAATTTAGTTCTTGAGGAACAAGACCTATTCTTGATCTTGTTTCTCTGTAATCTTTTATGATATCAAAACCATCAATGGTTACTATGCCTGATGTTGGTTTTGCTATTCCACAAATAACACTAATTAGAGATGTCTTACCTGCACCATTTGGTCCAAGCATTGCAAGGATCTCACCTTGTTTAACTTGAAGGCTAACATTTTTAAGAGCTTTAAAGCCATTATCATAAATTTTAGATAAGTGGTTAATTGATATTTGAATCTCAGACATGTATTAAGGTGTATATAGTTATTAATACACCTTTTACAATTTATTAGATCCTTTTATTTTCCAAAATATCAGTGGCAAAAAAGTTGCAATAATGAAAGACAAAAACAACAATGATTGAGATACAAAAGTTGGAAAAATATCTGTTGGTAAAATTATACCGACTAGCAAACTCTTTGAAAAATCTGGAGCTGGAAATAAAAGGAACCCTCCAATTAATCCAATCATGATTGAGATATATGCTGTTTTTTCATTCAACTTCTTATTATAAAAGCTATAAAAAACTGTTAACACAAACGCACAACAAAATAAATCAGCCAGCAAAAATAAATATAAAACACTAAATCCTTTTGAGGCAATTGCGAATGCTACAATTGAAAGTGCTACTATGAAATATTTTGAAAAAGTTAAATAATTAGTTTTCTTATTAAGATTAAAAGTCGCTTTACCATCAACTATTATTAAACTTGACATCGCATTAACTAAAGTATCAACCGTACTAATCGTTAAAGACAATCCAAGGATCACGATTGTTAATGATAAAAATTCTTTCTGTTCACTTAATAATAGGGAAAAGAAACCAAGGTCTGGAATAACTTTTGGATCAGCTGACACAGCAACCAAACCACTAAAGCCCATAAAGAAGACAATTGGAATAATCACAATGAATGCCACAATTAAACTTTTCTTTAATACTTCATTATCTTTAGCAGCATAAACTCTTTGCCAATTTCCTTGGTGAAAAAGATTGGTCGCTGCAACGGCTATAAAGAAAGTTAATCCTGCCGTATAGTTTGGAATGTAACTGCCACTTAATAAGTGAGGACTTTTTTCTTTAATAAATGAGAAAGAAAACTGATCCCCTGTAAATGATGCTAGATAAAAAACTGAAATTAATAATAAAAATATAATTACAACCATTTGGACATTATCTGTAAAAATTGAAGCTCTTAAGCCGCCATACAATGTGTAAGCAAGAGTTGCAATCAGAATAATTAAAGATGTAATCCAAAGTTCAGTTCCTGAAATATAATTAATCAATATTGCAACAGCTGTAACTTCTGCACATAAAAAAACGAACATATAAAATACTGTCATTAACAAGATAAGTTTAAATAAACTCTTACCAAATCTTTTTCTTAAAAATTCAATTAGAGTTGAGCCTTTTGGAAAATCTGTTCTAATTTTTTTTCCAAGTGATATTAAAAAGATCATTGGGAAGGCAGTTCCTAACGCATAACCAATCACAGCCCCTATTCCACCCCATGTTGCAGCAGATGCTGGACCAAATAAAATCCAAGCACCAAGCGCTGATGCTATTAGACTTGTAGTTAGTGAAAAGAAACCAATGTTTCTATTCGCTGTTAGGTAATTGTTAATTCCCTGATATCTCTTAGAGTAAATTAAGCCTACTACTGTAAAGATTAAGCTTATAGTAATGACAAGTGTTAATGATGTTGATTGACTTATAAAGTATGTTTTATCCATTGTTTTCCCTTTCTGAATTACCGGACAGGTTATTAGGGTTTATTCTCAGTCAGTTACGACACCCCTTAATTTTTTATAGACTATAATTTAAAATATTAAAGAAAAAATTAGTGTTTAGTATCCAATATTTCTAGTGGTAGTGGAGCTTCTGGATACTTCTCTTTACAAAGTTTTTCATAATTTTTGCAAAGGGTGCTAACGGTATCATGTGCCTCATTTTTAGAGGTTAAAAATTCAATTAAGGTATCTCTCTCAATTTCGATTTCTTTAATATCTGCTCCACTTAAATACTCACCCGTCTCAACTTCCCAGTAAGTATCATTTAATTCTTCTATTTTTAAAGTGTTAAGCTTTCTTTGAAGTTCAATAATAATCTCATCATTTGTTTTGCTATCTTTCATTGGTGAGTTTACTAATTTTCCTAAACATTTGTCTTTAAGATCATCTAAAAAAGTGTTGTAAGGTTTGCCTTCAGCTAATCCTGCAAAGTGATTACTTTCAAAATACTTACTTATAGCTGCATTAGTGGTGATTTTATTTTTCCCTTTTGCAACAGCTACCTGAACATAAATTTCTTGGCTTATATACTCGTTTAAATATTCTTTAACTTTACTAGACAACATAGGTTTTTTATTTTTTTATATAGTTTCAATATAGGATAAATTAAATATAGTAAATTGGATTATGATTTTTAGACAGTTATTTGACAAAAATTCTAGCACTTATACTTACTTAATTGCCTCAAAAAAAGGGCGTGAGGCTCTAATTATAGATCCTGTTTTAGAAAATATAGATATTTATATTAAAGCTTTAAATGAATTAAATTTAAAATTAGTAAAAGTGATAGATACCCATATTCATGCTGATCATATTACGGGCGCATCACAACTAAATGAAAAAACGAATTGTTCTACAATCATGGGGGCACATTCGCCATCTGATGCAGTTGAAATAAAAGTTAAAGAAGATGAAATAATTAAAATTGATGAATTAAAAATAAAGGCAATTTACACTCCTGGTCACACGTCTGATAGTTATAGTTTTTTGATGAACAATTTCCTATTTTCAGGTGATACTTTATTGATAAATGGAACTGGTAGAACTGATTTTCAGAATGGAAATGCTAAAGATGCATATGACTCTATTTTTAATAAATTATTAAAGCTCCCAGAAGAAACAATTTTATATCCTGCTCATGATTATAATGGGAAAAAAATGAGCACTATAGGCAATGAAAAAAAATTTAATCCTAGATTGCAAGTTAACAATAAAAATGAATATGTAGAAATTATGAATAATCTAAATTTACCTAAACCAAAATCGATGGACACTAATGTTGCAAGAAATATTAAACTAGGTGCTATTTAGTTTTTTTAAATAGAGTTAATTTGCTTATAAATTTTAGATTTTTTAGTTTCGCCAATACTTCTCGATATTTCTTTGTTATCTTTATAAACAACTATAGTTGTCCAGTATTCAATACCTAACAATTTAGCAATTTCTTTATCTTTTGTTTGTTCAAAGCTTAAAAATAGAATGTCAGTAAATTCTTTTTCAGCTTCATTTAATATTTTCACTTGTTTGGCACATGTATAGCAAGTTTCATTCCAAGAGTTAATAACAACAATTTTTCCTTCTGCCTGAGCTTTCTCAAAAATTTCGTTAGAAAAAGTAGTACTTTTATCTACTGCAAAAACGTTAAAGGATATTAATGTAAATATTATAACAAATAGTTTTTTCATTTCTAAATTATATATTCTTTAGTCATAATTAACAAGGTTTTACATAAATCTATCGTAATTTAGTTTTATATAAAATTTGCTGTGTCTATAACTCGATTAACTTTCCTGAGGTAACATCATATATTTTACTCAACTTTTCCTCCTTAAAAGTTTTTTCATTTTTAGTAATATTATATAATTTTAAATATTAATTAAATCTTTGATAAATTCTATCTAAATAAAAGTATAATGAAAATGCTCTTAAAATCATAAACAAACAAAGAGAAA
>Ga0114997_10001833_pt1 | contig 17368 bp, 16 predicted proteins | sample ArcticOcean_MG_C_2_FD_87045 | JGI IMG/M metagenome (GOLD analysis project Ga0114997, IMG submission 87045) | Marine microbial communities from western Arctic Ocean - ArcticOcean_MG_CB4_136 | ecosystem: Environmental > Aquatic > Marine > Oceanic | place: Arctic Ocean: Canada Basin | collected...
AAATTAAGGTCAGTTGTAAAGAATAACAAGATTAGTGTTACTATACCAGAATCAGACAAAATAAATGATGCTGAGGTTCAAAATGAAATCAGAAAAGCTATAGAGCTTGCATGGCGAAATGAAGCTAAAGAGTATCTTCCTGTAAGGGTTAAGGAATTAGCGGTAAAACATAACTTTGTTTACAAGAAGGTTTCAGTAAAAAACTCTAAAACTAGATGGGGGAGCTGTTCTTTTGATAATAATATAAATTTGAGTTTACATTTAATGCGTTTACCTAATTATTTAGTAGACTATGTAATTCTTCATGAATTAGTTCATACTAAGATTAAAAATCACAGTAAAGATTTTTGGCAACTCTTAGACATTGTTTCGGGTAATGCAAAAAAACTTGATAGAGAGGTTAAAGATTATAGAATTCAGATTTATTAAAAGAATATCAAGATTACTTTAAATAACATTCTCTGATATAGAACAACCTGTCTTCTAAATTTGAAATTTATGTATATTGATAAAAAAATATGCGCTATTCAATCCTATTACTAATCAGTTTATTTCAGTTTAGCTTTGCTCAAAATTCTTTGGAAAGACTTGAGAATTCACCTCGTCATCATGAATGGGTTAAAATTACTACAAATACAAATGAAATTAATAGTTTTTTGGTATACCCAGAAGTGTCTGAGAGAGTTCCCGTAGTTGTGCTTATACATGAAAATAGGGGACTCAACGACTGGGCACGAAGTATGACAGACCAAATTGCAGAAATGGGATATATAGCAATTGCACCCGACTTTCTTTCAGGTACTGCTCCAAATGGAGGTGGAACAAATGATTATCCAAATTCAGATGATTCACGAACGGGGATATATAATCTTGATCCTCTTGTTATCAATGATATCTTGAATAAAACAGTGGAATATTCCAAAAAGATTGCTTCTAGTAATGGAAAGGTAGTTGTTATTGGATTTTGTTGGGGTGGGAGCCAATCATTTCAATTTGCAACCGAATCTTCCGAAATTGAAGCTGCAATTGTTTGCTATGGAACTGGTCCTACGGATATGACCTCTTATTCTAATATTATGGCACCTGTGTATGGGTTTTATGGAGGAAATGATAATAGAGTAAATGCAACAATTGAAGCTAGTGAATCAGCTATGAAAGCAGCTGGAAACCCATTTGAACAAATTATTTATGATGGGGCAGGACATGGTTTTTTTAGAGCTGGAGAGAATCAAAATGCAACTGAAGCAAATCGTTTAGCAAGAGAACAAGGAATTCAACGTTTAAAAGAAATTTTAAAAGGACTTTAATTGTTATCAATACATGTTTAATTTTGAGTTATAATCTCATAACTAACTTAAATATGTAAAAGAAATATTCTTTTCTACACTTTCTGATAGGGTATGATGAACTGGACAATTATTAGCGGCTCTTTCTAAAATAGTTTTAGTTTTAGAATCGTATTCTTTTGGAAAAGTTAGATCAACATCAATTTTAGAAATTCTTCTAGGGTTAACTCCCATTGTTTTTTTAACATTTGCAGTAGTACCTTTAATATTAATACCATCTTTCTCAACAGCAATTGCCATAATAGTTAAAATACAGCTAGCTAAAGCAGAACATACCATATCTGTTGGTGAAAAAGTTTCTCCAAGTCCATGGTTATCTTTTGGAGCATCCGTACTTATTTTAGATCCAGAATCCAAATGAGTTGCAGTTGTTCTTAAATCTCCTTGGTATTTAATTTCAAATGTGTTCATAATATAACTTTTAACAAATATAAGTATAGAGGATGGGATGTTGCTAAAATAAATTACCTAGATCTAAATAATTCACTTAAGAAAATAGCACTTGCATTTGCAACATTTAAACTCTCTGCTGAATTACCTCCTTCTCTAAATTGAGGAATTGATAATTGTCCAGTCAAATGGCTTAATAATGATTCTGAGATTCCATGCGATTCACTCCCAAACACATATGATGCCTCTTTTGGTAATTTAGCTGTGTAAATTGAGTCTCCTTGAGTAGTAGCACCGTATACTGGCTTTTTTAATGCAGTTAGTGAAGCTCCAAGGTCTTTAATATAATGGCATCGAACCCTAGCTATTGAACCCATTGAAGCTTGAATCACTTTAGGGTTATAACAATCCACTGTAGTTTTACTACAAATCAATTCAGAGAGTCCAAACCAATCACACAAACGTATTATGGTCCCTAAATTTCCAGGATCACTAATGTTATCTACTGCAATTGTTGTAGTCTCGGCAATTATTTTTTGAGATTCAGGTAAAACAAAAACACCCAATACGGGACTAGGGTTTTTAAAATGTGTAATCCTCTCCATCTCCTCCAAGTTTAATAATTCTGCTTTTGGATGAAAATTTTCTTCTGAACTAAGTAAGATTTCAAATGGCCAGTCAGAATTAATCAATTCATTAACGACCTTTTTTCCTTCAGCTACAAAAAGTCTATTCTGAATACGATATTTTTTTATACTTAACTGAGTGATTAATTTGCGTTGATAATTTAAGAGCATGGGTTTACTGATTTTAAAATTCTATAAATTTTTGACTTTTATTATTTAGATCTCTTTCCTTTTTTATTTCGTCTAATCTTTCTTGGATTAGCCCATAATAAATATCCACTATATATCATAAAGACTAAGCTTAATGATATAATACTAACATATGTAATTGTTGAAATATTGTTTTCTGTAAAATAGAAATCAATTATAGAGCCATCATGTAATCTTTCAATAAAATTATCTGCTCTTTTTTCTACAGATAAAATTTCTCCACTTTCTAGATCTAACTGAAGCTCTTGAAAATTGTTTTTAAACAAAATCTTAGCAATCCCTTTGTCTGGCCTTATATCTATTCTGTCAATTTCAGAGTCTATTTTAAGTTCACCACTTGCAAAGGTTCTAGCAATTGAGTCTAAACTTTGTATTGAAATCCAGCTGCTTTGATTAATAGAATTAGTCGATTTAGTTTCAGGCTTTAACCCTAGCTCGTCTTTTAATCCAAGAAGAAAACCGCTTATTGATATTAGTAGAAAAAAACCAATAAAAATAATCCCAACATTTCTGTGTAGCTTTCTATATAATCTAGTAAAAATTACTGTTTTGGAACTCATATTTTATTTTGTTCTCTTTCCTTTTGCTTTAATATTTTCTTTAGCCATTTCTATATGCACTAAGTGATGTTTTGTATGCCATGCATACATTCCAACATGCTCATGAAGAATAATATTTTTATCTCTAAATGAATGGTAGTAAGTTCTAGTGAAATCTTCCTCAGAAATTGTCTTTAATAGACTTACCCATTTTGCATGCATACCCTCTATTACATTAAGACTATCTTTTACATCTAATACATTTGAGTCAGGAGTTGTTATAAAATCAGATACTTCGTACATCTTTACACTTGGATTGTCTTCCAAAAGAGTATGTTTTGTTCTAAGAAATGCATAAGTATGTGTATCACAATAATGATGAATTATTTGAGCGATATTCATCCCCCCGTCTCTATATGTTTTTTTAAAATCTGTTTTATCAAGTCCTTTTACAGATTCTCTTAATTTACCTGCAAAGGATTCTAAAGTTTTAATATCCTCGACTGTTCTTGAAAAATTAAATTCAAGAATAGCTTTATATTTTCCAATTGGGAATTTTAGTTTTTCAATTTCATTTTCCATAAGTAAGTCTATTTTAAATTTGAGTAATCGTTTATCAATATATCAACTATTTCTTTTGATTCATCCTTATATTTTATTTTTAAAACTGAAGGTAAATCTATCCAGTTAGAAATAGCACCTAAATTTTCATTTGAAAATCTATCAATTACAGTAACGCCTTCTTTTTTCAAAGCAGCCGCATTAAATTGTTGTTCAATCTGAGCCTCAACTGGCACAACTAGCATTGGTTTTCCAAGAAAGATAGCTTCTGAGGTAGTTGTAAATCCTCCTGCGCATATAATTCCATAACATGATGCAAACTTTTTTAAAAATAAATCTTCAGATAAAGGTTCAATATTTACATTTGAAATATTTTGTTTTGATTTGGCATCAGGTGAAAAAATTGTCCAATTCTTTTTTTGAGGAATTTTTTTAATTAATTCAATAAGTTTTAAAGGAGAATAAGTAGGTAAATAAATAATTATTTCATCACTTTCAGTAATTTTTAAATTCCTTATTTTATCTCTAATAATGGGAAAAAATATTCTTTCTGTATATTTCTTATAGTGATAGCCATAACCAAGCTTAGAGGGAATTATATAACTTATAGCACACAGAACTATCTTAGAATAATTCTTAGGTTTAGGTGTGTTTTTTAATGTCATAGAGTACTGGTTAGTTAACTCAAAACATTTAACCTTTTTGAATTTTGAAGCCCAAGCTGAAACTGGTTCAAAATCATTGATTATTAGATCATATTTCTTTGTAGGACATGATATGACCTCTCTAATAAATCTTAGATAATTATTTAAAAAAATTGTTTTAAGCCAGCTAACTGCTCCTGTATCAGTATAAAAAAAAGTAAGACCCTGATAATGCTTTATAGGTTTTTCTTCAAGTAAAAAATCATTTTTTGGACCACTTGTAATTATATCTAAATCTCCTACTAGCTTTAGTTTTGGTATTATACTCTGAGCTCTGGCTAAATGTCCATTTCCAGTAGTTTGGATGGCATAGAGAATTTTCATTTATCCCTATGGATTTTAAACTCAGCTAATAGATCTGTAAAAAGTTCTTTGTTAGTCATCTCAATTCGTTCACCTTCTTCTTTTTCAAATTCATCTTCAGATGGAGTGTGCTCGTGTATTGACCATTTATTATTTATAAATTCTAAGGAAGATAAACTTTCAAGCCAATCTCCAGAATTCATATATGTAATATCTTCACCATTAACATTAAATGTTTTGATCTTCGGGCTATGAATATGTCCGCAGGCAACATATTTATATCCATTTTTTTGAGCTGTTTCAGCAGCAAGCTCTTCAAAATTTCCTAAATATTGTACCGCAGTTTTAACATAGCTTTTAATAGTTTTTGAGAAGTTTAATCTTGCCCCCCCCAAAGGTTTCATAATTTTTTTATTGATCCAGTTATTAGTTACAATCATATAGTCATATGTATATCCAGCTAATTTAGTTATCCACTGACTTTGAATTGAAAAATCAAATACGTCACCATGAAAGAACCATGCTTTCCCTATATCAGTATCTAGGACAACTTGATTTACTATTTTGAAGTTTTGAATCTTGAAGTTTAAAAATTTCCTTAATGATTCATCATGATTTCCTACAACATAATATATTTCTTTTCCTTGTGAAATAAGATCAAGAAAATATTTAATAACTTTCATATGAGAGCTTGGCCAAAACTTTTTGTTAAATAACATAATGTCGATAAAGTCTCCATTGATAACAATTTTCTTAGCATCAACAGTTTTTAAGTATGTTAAAACTTCAGTAGCTTTAGACCCATATGTTCCAAGGTGTAAATCGGAAATGACTAGAATGTCTACGTTACGCTTCACAGCTTTGAAATTTAATAAAAGATAATTTTTGGTTTACATGAAAGCCTGAAGCTTCATTGCTAGACCTTGATCGCCTTTAATTTTGAGTTTACCACTCATAACAGCCATCATTGGATTTACTTTACCATTTTTAAGATCTTCCATTAAAGATCCAGTCATTGTAATAGTACAGTCTGCTTCCATATCCTCTAATAAGATCTTGTTTTCAGAACCTGTTCCATCAATGCAAATAGAGTTTCCATCAATTTCAAATTTAATAGTACCACCAATCGGTGCAGCATTTTTAGCTTTAGATTGAAAGTTTGCAAGTATATTTTCTTTATCCATAATTTTTTGTTAACCGTGTAAAGATAATAATTAAAATAATTTTATTTAGATTAGCATTTATTATAAAAAAATATGAGTTATAAAGTTAAAAAAGCGGCTGTACTTGGATCTGGAGTTATGGGTTCTGGAATTGCTTGTCACCTTGCAAATGTTGGGATAGATGTTTTAATGTTGGATATCCAGCCAAAGGATAAATCAGCTAAAAATAAAAATATTATTGCAGATGAATCTCTAAAGAATGCAATTAAATCTAGACCTAATCCTCTTTACAAAAAAGAATATGCTAAAAGAATCTCAACAGGTAACTTTGAAGATGATTTTGAAAAGATAAAAGATGCTGATTGGATAATTGAAGTAATTGTAGAAAATCTTGAGATCAAAAAAACTGTTTTTGAAAAAGTTGACAAACTGAAATCTGATCATGCTTTTGTGACCTCAAATACATCAAGTATTCCAATTTCACTATTGTGTGAAGGAAGGTCAGATAGCTTTAGGTCAAAATTTTGTGGAACACACTTTTTTAACCCACCGAGATACTTAAGGTTATTTGAGGTAATTCCTCATACAGAAACTGATCCTTCATTAACCTCTTTTTTAATGGATTTTGGTGATGTTGTCCTAGGTAAACAAACAGTTCTATGTAAAGATACACCTGGATTTATAGGAAACAGAATTGGTGTAATGTCTGGAATTAAAGTCTTAGAGCTTACTGAAAAATACAATTTTACAATTGAGGAGGTTGACTTAATGACTGGAAGTGTTATAGGTCACCCTAATTCTGGATCTTATAGATTACAAGATATAGTTGGTCTAGACACTAGTGATAATGTCACAAGGTTTCTGGTAGGTAATGTTAAGGATGACACTTTCTATAGTAAACTAGCTAATAAACCTGAAAATAAATCATTTAAATTTTTAATTGACAATAACTTTTTAGGAAACAAATCTGGTAAAGGTTATTACGAAAAAACTAGAGAAAAAGATGAAAATGGAAAGACAATTATAAATGCTCTTGATCTTAAAACAAACAAATACAGAAAATCAATTAAACCAAATCTTCCTGAAATTAAAGAAGCTAAATCAATTGAACTCTTTGATAGAAGACTTAAGTTTTTAGTAGAAGGTGATTCAGATGTAAATAAGTTTTACATAGAATATTTCTCATGTCTACTTTCATACTCAGCTATGAGCATTCCTGAGATTGCGGATGAATATTATCAACTAGATGATGCTTTAAGAACTGGTTATGCATGGGATCAGGGTCCTTTTGAACTATGGGATAATCTTGGTCTAGATTCTGCAATTAGTATGATTGAAGGATGTGGTGATAAAGTTCCAGATTGGATTTCAGATATGAAAAATTCAGGCGCTGAATCATTCTATAAGTTTGAAGGTGGTAAGAAAAAATATTTTGATTTAAAGTCAAAGAAATATATTAACGTTCCTAGTGCTGAATCATCTTTCATACTTGATGCTTTTAGAGAAAATAATCAAATTCTAAGAAATTCTGAATGTACGGTTCATGACATTGGTGATGGGGTTATGTGTATTGAATTTCAAACAAAGGGAAACTCAATTGGAGAGGGAATTGCAAAGGGAATAAGTGAAGCAATTGATATTGCAGAAAAAGACGGCTGGAATGGAATTGTTATTGGTAATAATGATAAACAATTTTCTGTAGGAGCCAATCTTATGAATATTGGTATGATGGCTATGCAACAAAACTTTGGTGAAATTGAGGAGTTTTTAGTTGGGTTTCAAAAAATATTAATGAAAATGAGAACTTGTAATGTGCCCGTAGTTGCTGCAACTCACGGATTTGTTATGGGTGGTGGACTTGAGGTTGCAATTCATTGCGATGCTGGAATCTATGCCTCTGAATCATATATTGGTTTAGTAGAAGCTGGCGTTGGCCTTATTCCAGGAGGTGGAGGTACAAAAGAGATGGCTATGAGAGCATCTGATTCTTTTAACACAGGAGATGTAAAAATGCCTTCTTTAATTGACCACTTTAAGTCAATTGCAATGGGATCTGTTTCCACATCAGCGCATGAGGCTTATGATCTTCATTACTTGAATCCAAATAGAGATTTTATCTGCATGAATAGAATGAGAAACATTGCAAAGGCAAAGGATAAAGCCTTAAGCTTAAAATCTGGCTATGTTCCACCATCTTCTAGACAAGACGTTGAAGTATTAGGAAGAGCGGGATTATCAACTTTGTATTCAGCTATAAATGAATTTAAACTTGGTAAATATATGTCAGATTATGATGTTGAAGTCTCAAGAAAAATTGCATATGTAATGTGTGGAGGTGATCTTACTTATTCTCAAAATGTAAGTGAGGAATACCTTTTAGATTTAGAAAGAGAAAACTTTATGAGTTTACTTGGTAATCAAAAAACTTTAGATAGAATACAGTACATGCTAATGAATAAAAAACCTTTAAGAAATTAATTATGGAAGCATATATAGTAGCTGGTTATAGATCAGCAATAGGAAAAGCAAAAAGAGGTGGCTTTAAAAATTATAGAACCGATGATCTAGCAGTTGATGTGATCAAACACCTTTCAAGTCAAGTCCCAGAACTTGATACTACAAAAGTTGATGATGTAATTGTTGGGTGTGCAAATCCTGAAGGAGAACAAGGCTTACAGGTCGCAAGATTAATTTCTGCAAGAGCTCTTGGCAAAGAAGTACCCGGTGTAACAATTAATAGATATTGTGCTTCAGGTCTTGAGGCAATTTCAATGGCTGTAAGTAAAGTTAGAGCTGGCTTTGGTGATATATTTATTGCAGGTGGAATTGAGAGTATGAGTTTGTTGCCAATGACTGGTTATAAGTTAGCACCAAGCTATAACGCGAACATGGAAAACATGAATTATCATATTGGGATGGGACACACTGCAGAGGCAGTTGCAGAAAAATATAAAATTACGAGAGAAGCATCAGATAAATTTTCTTATGAGTCTCATTTAAAGGCTGCTAATGCAATTGATAAAGGATATTTTAAAGATCAGATAGTTCCTGTAACTGTTGAAGAAGTATTTGTTAAGGATGGCAAAAAAGTTTCTAAATCTCATACTGTAGATATGGATGAAGGTGTTAGGAGAGAAACAACAATTGAAGCTTTAGCAAAACTAAGACCAGCTTTTAAACTTGGAGGTATTGTTACCGCAGGTAGTTCATCTCAGATATCTGACGGAGCTGCTTTTGTTCTTGTAATGTCAGAAGAAATGGTAAAACAGCTTGGAGTGAAGCCAATTGCAAGAATGGTTACTTGTACATCAGGTGGTGTTGATCCACTATATATGGGTATTGGACCAGTAGAGGCAATTCCTAAAGCTTTAAAACAAGCAGGATTAAAATTATCTGACATTGAACAAATAGAGTTAAATGAGGCTTTTGCTGCACAAGCACTTGCTGTAATTCAAGAGAGTGGTCTTGATCCAGAAACTGTAAATGTCAATGGAGGAGCTATTGCTCTTGGTCATCCTTTAGGTTGTACTGGAGCTAAACTTTCAATTCAATTATTAGAAGAGATGAAAAGAAGAAATCAAAAGTATGGAATGGTGACTGCTTGTGTTGGAGGTGGACAGGGAATAGCAGGTATTTATGAAAGGCTTTAAACCTTTTTAACAACATAAGTCACAACTCCCCATACTATAAATTCGTTTTCTTCAGTGACCTTAATTGGATCATAATTTTTATTTTCTGGAATTAGATATATATGGTCTTTTTCAATTCTCACTCTTTTTACAGTAAAGTCTCCATTTAAATAGCATACAGCAATTTTATTATTCTTTAATTCTTCGCTTCTGTCTATCACTAAAATATCTCCATCATCTAAACCTGCATCTTTCATTGATTCTCCAGATACTTTTGCATAAAATGTGGCTTCTTTATTTTTAACTACCACTTTCTCAAGACTAATTCTTGATTCCTCAAAATCACTTGCTGGTGATGGAAATCCAGCTGATATACCATCCTCAATAAATAAGTTATTGAAAGAGTCATTATTATTAGGTTTAAATATTCTAATATTATTCTTTTTACTCATGTTCTATTTAACAATTAATATTTCATCAATCTTAGTTGTGTAATTCCTGGAGAGTTTTTGTCTTTTCATTTTCCATATCCTTTTCTGATCTTGACTTGCTAGTCTTACTTTATAGAGCCCATACTTATCATCAATACTATCAATACTTCTCATTAGTTTTTTTTGTTTATCAATATTTTTATCAAATAAGCTAAATTGGTGGTTAGATTGTGGAGATAGGCCCATAAGTATTATTCCTGCTTTTTTGTATGATCTATTTTTAGAATAAATTTTCTTTAAAATTTCTACAGCAAATTTACTTATTTCAATACTTGAATTTGTTGAAAAAGGCAGTGTTCTAGTTAAGCTAAAATGAGATCTTTCACTATTTTTTTTAAAAGGGTTACTTCTAATAAAAACAGATATCATATTACATTCACTATTTTGCCTTCTTAGTTTTTTTGAGGCAACTACAGAAAATGTTGTAATTCTTTCAATAAGATCATCAAGTGATGAAATTTCAGATTCAAAACTTCGAGTTGTAGCAATGGATTTTTTATCAACTTTTCCTTCCTCAATATCAAGAGTAGGAATTCCTTCAAGCTCTTTTTTAAGTTTTAATCCTATTATACTCATATTCTTTTTAACCCAATTATCCGGAAGGTTTATAAAGTCCATTCCAGACTTTACATTAACTCTGGATAGTTTTTTTTCATTTTGAAAACCAATACCCCATATATCTCCAACAGAAATATTTTTCAAAACCTTGATACGTTTTTCATTATTATTAATTGAATAGAAACCATCTGTTTTATTAGAGTACTTTTTTGCAATTCTATTTGCAGCTTTTGCAAGTGATTTTGTTGGTGCTAAACCTATTGAAACTGGTATACCTGTCCACTTCAAGATCGTATCTATTATATCTTTACATTTTTTATTAGTTTCTTCTTCAGAGAATCCATCAAATTTTATAAATGCTTCATCAATACTATACACCTCTACATTTGGCACATATCTAGATATAATAGACATTACCCTATTGCTAATATCTCCATATAATGTAAAGTTAGAGGAGAAGACCTGAACTCTATTTTTTTGAAAAAGTTCTTTGTATTTGAATGCTGGAGCTCCCATAGGAATTCCAAGAGATTTAGCTTCATTACTTCTAGCTATGACACAACCATCGTTATTTGATAGAATTACAACTGGTTTATCATTTAAATGAGGCTGAAAAACTCTTTCACAAGAAGCATAAAAATTATTACAATCAATTAAAGCAAACATCATACAAAAATCTAAAAATTATTAAGAAACATAAGAAACAAGTTGTAATTTTATTAACTATATAACATTGAATGGATAAATTCTCATTTCTTAACACAGCTCATACAAGTTTTTTTGCAGAAATGTATGATCAGTATTTGGAATCACCTGATAGTTTGGAGCCTAGTTGGAAGGCCTTTTTTCAGGGATTTGATTTTGGATTAGAAAGTGCAAATATTACTGTTGAAGAGAAAACATTTGCAGTGCCTGAAAATATAAAAAAAGAATTTCAGGTTATTAATCTAATAGATGCTTACAGAAAAAGAGGGCACTTATTTACAGTTACAAATCCTGTTAGGGAAAGAAGAAAACACTTACCTACATTAGATATAGAAAATTTTGGTTTAGAAAACAGTGATCTTGAATTAGTTTTTAGTGCAGGGGAAATAGTTGGAATAGGAGCAGATAAATTAAAAAACATAATAGATCATTTAAGAAGGATATACTGTGACTCAATAGGGATTGAGTATATGTATATAAGAGATCCAAATAGAGTTAAGTGGATTCAGAATCAAATTAACATAAATGGAAATCATCCTAATTTTTCAAAAGAGGAAAAACTACAAATTCTTGAAAGCCTGAATAAAGCACATACTTTTGAAAATTTTTTACAAAAGAAATATGTTGGACAAAAAAGATTTTCTTTAGAAGGAGGTGAGTCTTTAATTCCAGCTATAGACTTTCTGATTAATTCTGCTGCTGAAAAAGGTGTTGAGGAATTTATAATGGGTATGTCCCATAGAGGGAGATTAAATACCCTGGCAAATATATTTGGTAAGTCAAGTAAAGATATTTTTGGTGAGTTTGAAGGAAAAGATTATGAAGAAGATATATTTGATGGAGATGTTAAATATCATCTTGGTTGGACATCAGAGAGAACTACTCCATCGGGTAAAAAAATTAACATGAACTTAGCTCCAAACCCCTCTCATCTTGAATCAGTTGATCCAATAGTTCAGGGAATAGCTAGAGCTAAATTAGAAAATGACTTTGATAATCAAACAAATAAAGTTTTACCAATAATTGTTCATGGTGACGCTGCTATTGCTGGGCAAGGTGTGGTTTATGAATTGGTTCAAATGTCAAGATTAAAAGGATATTCTACTGGTGGAACCATACATTTAATTGTTAATAATCAAGTAGGGTTTACTACAAACTATCTAGATGCTAGATCAAGCACTTATTGTTCTGATGTAGGAAAGGTAACTTTATCTCCAGTTCTTCATGTTAATTCTGATGATGTTGAAGCAGTGATACATGCAGTAACCTTTGCTTTAGAATATAGAAATGAATTTAACAGAGATGTCTTTATTGATCTGCTTGGATATAGAAAGTATGGTCATAATGAAGGAGATGAACCAAGGTTTACTCAACCTAAATTATATAAGTATATTTCTGCACACCCTAACCCTCGTGATATATATGCTTCCAAATTAATTGATCAAGGATTAATTCAAAAACAACATATTTCTAAAATTGAATCTGAATATTTTTCTGAGTTAGAAGAAGAATTAACTGACTCAAAGAAAAAAGATAAAACTAAGATTACCCCTTTCATGCAGGAGGTGTGGGAAGGTTATCATAGAGTTGATGAAAAAAAAATGTTAGAGGATTTTGATACTGGCTCAGATAAAAAAGATGTAATTAATGTTGCAAAGTCAATTACAAATCTTCCGAACAAATCATTCTTACGTAAAGTTGTTAAACTATTTGATTCAAGAGAAAAATTAGTTTTTGAAAAGGGAAAAGTAGATTGGGCTATGGCTGAATTGCTTGCTTATGGAACATTGATGAAGGAAGGTTTTAATATTAGAATCTCTGGTCAAGATGTTGAAAGAGGGACATTCTCTCATCGACATGCAGTTTTAAAATCTGAGGATTCTGAGGAAGAATACTTACCTCTTAATAATATAGAATCAAAAAATAAAGGAGTATTTAGAATATATAATTCACTTTTATCAGAGTATGGAGTTCTTGGCTTTGATTATGGATATGCCTTAGCTAATCCAAAATGTTTAACAATATGGGAAGCTCAATTTGGTGATTTTTCTAATGGTGCACAAATCATAATTGATCAATATATTTCTTCAGCAGAAGACAAATGGAAATTGCAAAACGGAATAGTTCTATACCTTCCTCATGGTTATGAAGGTCAAGGTGCTGAGCATTCTTCTGCCAGGATGGAACGTTATTTACAGTTATGTGCTAAAGACAATATATATGCTGCAAATTGCACAACCCCTTCAAATCTTTTTCATATTCTAAGAAGGCAGATGCTTACAACTTTCAGAAAGCCTTTAATTTTATTTACACCAAAAAGCTTATTAAGACACCCAAAAGTGATTTCTGAAATTGATGAGCTTAGCTCATCTAAGTTTATTCCGGTAATTAGTGATTCTGAAATTGACCCAATAAAAGCTAACTCCCTAGTTTTCTGTACTGGAAAATTCTATTTTGATTTGATTGATTTTAGAGAGAAAAATAATATAAAAAATGTTGCCATTGTTAGAATAGAACAATTATTCCCTCTTCCTGTTAAATTAATAATTTCTGAAATTAAAAAATTCTCAAATGCTAAGGATATAGTTTGGGCTCAAGAAGAACCAAGAAATATGGGTGCTTGGAATCATATTCAAACTTATCACCCAATTGCAAAAAACATGAGACCAGCAACAAGAAGGTTTTATGGGTCTACAGCATCAGGTAGTCATGTAAGATTTGAAAGAAGACATAAGCAGGTAATTGAATATGTATTTGATAAGAGTAAAAATAATTTTAGAAAATAATTAGATTCTAAAAAACACCTGCATCTTCGAAGCTATTCTTAATTGAATTATATGTCGCTTTTGCAGCCTCCTCATTATTCATTTTGTTTAAGTCTTTATTAAAAGGCTCAGCACTTACTGTTCTATCATATCCAATTTCTTGTAAAAAATTTAAAAAAGGAGTAGTATCTATTAAACCTGTTTTACCAGGAAGCTCTCTCTCTAAATCAATTTGTTCATCAGGAGTTCTCCCCTTAACAGCATCATTTAGTTGGCACATAACTATATCATCTTTATTTAAAAATCTTAAGTCTTCAATTGAATGATTTGAACAATACAAATGAAAAGTATCTAGTTGATATCCGACATTTCTTTCGTCAATTTCAGTGATTAATTCTCTAAGTTCATTAATTGTTCGTATAAATGAAAATTGGTCTCGTGCCATAAGAGTTTTTGGTCCAACAAATTCTAATCCAAGTTTCATGTCATTATCACCAATTATTTTAGCACACTCTTTAAGTCTTTCTTTATGTGTTTTAAAATTTTTTAAGTAGGTTAAATTATTACTTGTAGGCATTATCCATCTACAAAATCCAATTGATTCAATTTTTTTCATCACTTTACAATAGTCCTTTAAAACTTTTATACCATCATTAAAAATAGAATTTGTTTGTGAAAAATCAACTGGTAAAATTGAGACGTCAAATGATATAGATTTACTTGCCATTTTATCTAAATAATCACTTAACTCGATAGTGCTCATTTGTTTTATATCATTAATTAAAGGGTAGATTGATTCAAAATTATTCTTTATTGCAAGATCTAGTAACTCATTGGCATTAACATTAATTCCAACGGTTCCAGGCATTAAACTTATTTTCATTTTTCTAGATGAAAATCTATTTATGGAATATAAATTTTGACTTAATGAAATTAAACCAAGTGAAGCAATAGATGATGACTTAATAAAACCTCTTCTGTTTTGCATTTATTTTTATTTATTAAGATAATGATTATTTAAATAGTTTCAATTTTATGATTAATTTTGATAACTTAAAACTAGCTAAAAAGTACTAATGGTTCTTGAAATGAAAATTCCTTCCCCGGGAGAGTCTATTACAGAAGTTGAAATTTCTCAATGGATGGTAAAAGATGGAGATATTGTAAGTAAAGATCAGACAATTGCAGAACTAGACTCTGATAAAGCTACTTTGGATCTTCCAGCTGAGGCATCTGGAAAAATTACTTTTAAAGCACAAGAAGGAGATACAATGTTGGTAGGAGATATTGTTTGTTTAATTGATACATCTCAAGCATCCATAGTCATAGAATCCTCAAATGATATTATTAACGATAGTATTAAAGAAGAAATTAAGATTGAAATTGATCAAAGTGATGATATAAGCATTACACCTCTTGCAAGAAACATTGCCTCAGATAAAGGAATAGACATAAACGAGATCAAGGCAAAGGGTGAAAAGATTACAAAAGAAGATGTTTTAAAAGTTGTACCTGCAATGGGTTCATCAAATGATGAAGGAAGGGGAGAAAGTAGAGAAAAACTTTCCATGCTAAGAAGGAAAGTTGCAGAGAGACTGGTATCTGTTAAAAATCAAACTGCAATGTTAACTACATTTAATGAGGCAGACTTATCAAAAATATTTGATCTTAGAAAAAAGTATAAAGAAGCATTTTCTCAAAAACACGGAGTCAGTCTTGGTTTCATGAGCTTTTTCACAAAAGCTGTTACAAGAGCTCTTGAGATGTATCCAGATGTTAATTCAATGATAGATGGCAATGAAAAAGTTTCTTTTAATTACTGTGATATTAGTATTGCAGTTTCAGGTCCTAAGGGCCTAATGACTCCAATATTAAGAAATGCACAAAATTTATCTTTTGCTGCAGTTGAACAAGAAATAAAAAGACTAGCCGATAATGTTAAAAATAAATCAATTACAGTTGATGATTTGACTGGAGGTACATTTACTATATCTAACGGGGGAGTTTTTGGATCAATGCTTTCTACGCCCATCATAAACCCTCCCCAATCTGGAATACTAGGTATGCATAATATTATTCAGAGACCAGTAGCAATAGATGGTAAAGTTGAAATAAGACCAATGATGTATTTAGCTCTGTCTTATGATCATAGAATTATTGATGGAAATCAATCTGTTGGATTTTTAATTGCTGTGAAAGAGGGAGTAGAAGATCCAGAGAATATTCTTATGAATGGTAAAGTTGAAAAATCCTTAGGACTCAGTTAATTTGATTGACACACACACTCATTTATATCTTGAAGAATTTAAAGATGATATTGACGATGTCATCTCTAGAGCAAAAAACATTGGTGTTCATAAATTCTATTTACCATCAATAAACTCAAAATATAATAACAGTATGCATGATCTGGAAAAAAAATTTCCTGATGATATATCATGTATGATTGGACTTCATCCATGTTATGTTGATGATAATTTTCATTCAGAAATAAATTTTGTCAAAAAACAAATTGAAGAATATGATTATAAAGCCATTGGTGAGATTGGAATAGATCTTTTTCATGAAAAAAAATATTTTAATCAACAAGTGATTGCTTTTGAGGAGCAAATCAAATTAGCCATTGAATATGATTTGCCAATAGTTATACATTCAAGAGATTCATTTGATGAAATTTTCAAAGTTTTAGAAAAATTTAAATCTGAAAAATTAAGAGGAATTTTCCACTGTTTTACAGGAAATTTAAATCAAGCAAATAAAATTATAGACTTGAATTTTCATCTAGGAATTGGGGGTGTTGTAACCTTTAAAAATGGAAAAATATCAGAATTTTTAAATGAAATTCCTATTGATAAAATTGTTTTGGAAACAGACTCACCATATCTTGCTCCAGCACCTTATAGGGGTAAAAGAAATGAAAGCTCCTATATTGAATTAGTTGCTAAGAAAATTGCTGAAGTATATGATGTTGAATTAGATTATGTTAGTGAGATTACAGATAAGAATGCATTAGATATTTTTGGAATTTGATTTTATTAATCAAGAGAGGTGGCCGAGTGGTTTAAGGCGCGCGCTTGGAAAGTGTGTATTCTGAGAAATTGGAATCGGGGGTTCGAATCCCTTCCTCTCTGCTAATTAATTCTTTATAATAGACTTATGAAAATGTATTTAAAACCATATGAATTTTATTTTCTTTTTGGTATACTTCTTTATACAGTTGGTCAGTTCTTGATTTTTATTTTTTATAATGACATTGAAGCACTTCATTCTCAAGAACCAATTGATTTTGCTCATTGGTTTATGTTGATTGGTGTTTTATTACTCATTCCTCAAATTGGAAATTTTCCCAAAAGTAGATGGAATTATATAAGTTCTCCA
>Ga0114997_10001836_pt1 | contig 17362 bp, 18 predicted proteins | sample ArcticOcean_MG_C_2_FD_87045 | JGI IMG/M metagenome (GOLD analysis project Ga0114997, IMG submission 87045) | Marine microbial communities from western Arctic Ocean - ArcticOcean_MG_CB4_136 | ecosystem: Environmental > Aquatic > Marine > Oceanic | place: Arctic Ocean: Canada Basin | collected...
ATATTGTGCAATATGAACTGCTCCAATAATAATTACTTTTATTGGGCGTATAAAAGTTTCAACAAAAATATTTGTACTTTCTATTATTCCATTTTTTTTGTTTTTAAAAAATGTTGAAATTTCTTCTTCGTATTTGCTAAAACTTCTATTAAGAATTTTTTTTTTATCAAAAATACAACTATCACTATTTTCAAGATTAGTTACAATTGCAAATTCTATTTTTTTATTTTTTTTTTCTACAATCTCAGTAAGAAGTTTTTTTTTTATTTTGTTAATTTGTTCTAAAAATATTGATATTTCTCCACCACAAGCTAAACCTACGTCCCATGCATTTTCGTTTGAAACTTTAAATTCTATTTTCTTAAATGGTTTATTTTCCTTCAAAATTCCTAAACACTCTCTTACAACTGCGCTTTCAACACATCCACCTGAAACAGAGCCAGAAAAATCTCCATTATTATTTATAATCATTTTACTACCAACAGGCCTAGGTGATGACCCCCATGTTTGAATTACTGTAGCTAAAATAACAATTTGTTTTGCTTCTAACCAATCTTTAGCTTCATCTAAAATTTTTTCATCAAATGAATTTTTCATTTGTTTTATTGTAATTTATAAATTAGCAACTAGAAACTGCTTTTCTTGTCATTACTTTAATAAGATGGGCCCTATACTCAGCAGAAGCATGCATGTCTGAATTAAGTTCTTTGCTTGATATATTTATATTATCTATTGCTGAGGGAGAAAAATTTTTAAATAATGAAGTTTCAATTTCTTTGGAACGATATACAGAAGTAGACGCACCAGTTATAGCTACTCTTACTTCATTTTTAAATTTAGCAACATAAACTCCAACAATAGCATACCTAGAAGCAGGATTTGGAAATTTTACATAAGCAGATTTTTCTGGAATTACAAATTCTATTCCCTCTATTAGCTCACCTTTTTTCAAATCAGTTTCAAACATTCCTTTAAAAAATTTATCTGATAAAATTTTTCGTCTATTCGTATGTATAGTTGCATTTAATGCTAAGCATGCTGAAGGATAATCCGCTGCTGGATCGTTGTTTGCTATAGATCCTCCTATAGTACCTCTATTTCTAACTTGAGGATCTCCAATACCTTCTGCTAAAATTCCTAATGAATGTATAGTTTTTTTTACTTCTTTAGAAGATGCTACCACTGCATGTGTTGTTATAGATCCAATTTTAATAGATTTGCTCGAGATCTTAATACCTGAAAGATTTTTAATTTTTTTAATATTTATCAATTCTGAATATGCCGCTAGTCTAAGTTTTATTGCTGGCAATAATGTCATTCCCCCAGCTAAAAAAGCAGATCTATTTGAAAATAACTTTGATGCTTCTTTTGTAGTTGATGCTGATTTAAAATTAAAATTTTTCATATTTAGGCAGCATCTTTTTTGTAGTTATTTTTTTTAAGAGCTTGCCACACTTTTTCTGGAGTTGCTGGCATAGAAATATCTGTACCAATTGCATCTATAACAGCATTCATAACGGCTGGTGGTGCTGCAATAGCTCCTGCTTCTCCACACCCTTTTGATCCCAATGGATTTGATGTAGCTGGCGTTGTTGTATAACCAACTTCAATCTGTGGAAAGTTATCAGCTCGGGGCATCGTATAATCCATATAAGATGCTGTTGTAAGTTGTCCAGATTCATCATAATGGCTATTTTCGTATAATGCTTGACCAATTCCTTGAACAATCCCTCCATGAACTTGCCCTTCAACAATCATTGGATTGATAATTGTTCCAAAGTCATCTACTGCCGTATATTTTACAACTTTTGTTACACCAGTGTATTGATCAACCTCAACTTCACAAATGTGTGAACCTGCAGGGAATGAAAAGTTAATTGGATCATAGAAAGATGTTTCTTTTAATCCTGGTTCTAATCCTGGAGGAAGAGGGGATTTTGCATCTCCAAACTGCCCTGGCAAATAACAAGCAAAAGCTATTTCACCAATAGTTTTCTTTTTATTTGAGTTTCTTAATATAAAGTCTCCATCTTTAAAATCTATATCTTCTGGCTTACCTTCTAACATATGTGCGGCAACTTTTTTACCTTTTTCAATTATCTTGTCGCACGCTTTAACTATTGCTGAGCCTCCTACGGCAAGAGATCTAGATCCATATGTCCCCATACCAAACGGTCCTTTGTCAGTATCTCCATGAACAATATCTATACTTTCTATTGGTACTCCTAATCTATCACCTACAATTTGCGCAAAAGTCGTGTCATGACCTTGCCCATGACTATGAGAGCCTGTAAAAACCGAAACATTTCCTGTAGCATTAAATCTTACTTCAGCAGATTCCCAAAGACCTACACCACATCCAATTGACATAACAACCGCTGAAGGTGCAATTCCACAAGCTTCAATATATGTAGAAAAACCTATACCTCTTAACATACCTTTTTTCGAAGATTCAGATTTTCTATTTTCAAAATTTTTGTAATCAGCAATCTCTAAAGCTTTATCTAAATGTGCATTATAATCACCAGAATCAATATTATGGACTAAGCATTGTTGATGTGGAAACTCATTTACAAAATTCTTCCTTCTAAACTCAGCTTGATCCATACCAATTTCATTTGCTGCTTTATGTACTATTCTTTCAATAAGATAAGTCGCTTCCGGTCTTCCGGCTCCTCTATAAGCATCAACAGGTGCCGTATTGGTAAAAACAGCTTTTACATTAATAAAAGCTACCGGAATATTATATAAACCTAATATTAATGGAGCATATAAATATGTTGGAGTAACTGTAGAAAATAGAGATGCATAAGCTCCAATATTTGCAATAGTATCAACTTTTAAACCAGTAATTTCTCCATCGTTTTTAATTGCTAACTCAACATGAGTAATATGATCTCGGCCATGGCAATCAGATAAAAATGATTCACTTCTTTCCGCAACCCACTTCACAGGTCTTTCTATTTTTTTTGAAGCCCAAGCTGTAACAGCATCTTCTGCATAGGCATAAATTTTTGAGCCAAATCCTCCACCAACATCAGGTGCAACAACTCTAAATTTATGTTCAGGATGAATCCCCCCAAAAGCAGATAAAACTAACCTAGATAAATGTGGATTTTGACTTGAGGTATACAGAGTTAATTCATCTGAAGAAGGATTATAATCACCAATACAGGCTCTTGGTTCCATCGCATTAGGTATTAATCTATTATTTCTTAAATCTAATTTAATTATTTTATCAGCAGTAGAAAAAGATTCATCTGTTTTAACTTTGTCGCCTAAAATAAAATCAAAACAAAGATTATTATCTATACCTTCATGTATGGCTTCAGAATTTATTGCATCACCAGTATTGACTACAGCCTTTTTAGTATTGTAAAACACATTCACTAATTCTGCGGCGTTTCTTGCTTCTTCAAGTGATTCTGCAATAACAATTGCAACATGATCCCCGACATAATTTACAACATTTTTTGCCAAAGGAGGATGGTTAGGAACTTTCATATCTTTTCCATCTTGGCTCACAATCTTCCATCCAGCTATTAAACCACCTATCTTCTCTTTAGCAATTTCATCACCTGTAAAAATTTTTACTACTCCAGATGATTTGGACGCTTTAGATATATCAATATTATTAATTATAGCTCTGGCGTGTGGAGATCTAACAAAATATGCATAAGTTTGATTAACAAGATTTATATCAGCAGTGTATCTACCTTTGCCCGTAAGAAATTTTTTATCTTCTTTTCTTTCAATTTTAGATCCAATCAAATTAGCCATAATTAAATTCCTTACATTTTTGTTGCAGCATCCTTTACCGCCGCAACTATATTTTGATAACCAGTACAACGACAAATATTACCTTCTAACCAATCTCTAATCTCTTTTTCATTAGGATTTTTATTTTTTTGTAATAAATCAACTGCACTCATAACCATTCCAGGAGTGCAAAAACCACATTGTAAACCATGTTTTTTCTTAAAGGCTTCTTGCATAGGATGTAGCTTTCCATTATTTGCCAAACCTTCAATAGTAGTAATTTCACTACCATCACAATCTATCGCTAATGTCGTACAACTTTTTACTGAATTTCCATTTAAGTGAATCACACAAGCTCCACATTGAGAAGTATCACAACCAATGTGAGTTCCTGTTAAAGCTAATTTTTCTCTTATAAAATCTGATAAAAGAATATTATCAGAAATTTCTCTTGAAATTTTTTTGCCATTAATCTTTAAATTAATTACAGCCATTATCTCCTCTACAAAATAACACCAGGTAACCGACGTTATTATATTAGAACTTAATATGCGACAATCTGCAACAAGTATTTAAATTAAAAAAAATAAATTATTGCAACTATGAGTAGAAAAAAAAATAAACCAAAAAAATAAATATATTTATTTAAGAAGTTTGATTTCAGTTCAACAACTCTTTTTTCTACATTTTCAGTTTCAGATTTACCATTTTTTTTAATAGGGGAAACTAAATCTGCAAAACGACCAAAAAAATAATTAGCCATTTTTTTAGCCACTCCATCTATAAGTCTTGAACCCAATTGAGCAATTTTTCCTCCAACTTGAAGATGAACTTCATAAGTTAAAGTGGTCACTCCGTTTGTTTCAGTTAATTTAACTTCAGCATTACCTTTAGCAAAACCGACCGATGAATTACCTTCACCTGTAAGAGTATAACTTTCGTTTTCTTTAATATTATTCAGTTTAACTGTACCAGAAAATGTTGAATTCATTGGTCCAATTTGGTTAGTTGCTGTTGTGCTAAATGTTGTAGAATCTTTTTTATCAAATGATTCACACCCAGGTATACATTTTTTTAACATTTCGGGATTATTAAGCGCTTTCCACACTACTTCTTTTTTTATATTTAAATTGTAAGAACCAGAAAGTTTCATAATTCACAAAATAGTATATAATAAATTTTATAATGAATGACAGTATAAAAAAAGAATTACAATCCGCAGCATTTGAAAGATTATTACAACATTTACGTGAAAGAAAAGATGTTCAAAATCTTGATTTAATGAATTTAGCTGGATTTTGTCGCAACTGTTTATCTAAATGGTATAGAGAAGAAGCTCAAAAAAAAGGAATTGAAATTACCGATCCAGAAGCGAGAAAACATGTTTACGGAATGCCTTATTCTGATTGGAAAGAAAAATATCAAAAATAATAAATTTTACTGGATATTATTTTCATAATAATAATCTTGTAAATTTAACCAGATCTTTATTATCAGTTTTTGAATTTTTTGTATTTTTTATTATTGGAAGAAATAATCCCAAAATATATAGTAGAATAATAACAAGCGAAACTATTAACATTGCCCTAACTGCATTTATCTTCATATAAATTATTTTTCTTTTAATCTTGGAAATAACTCCACAAAATTACAAGGTTTATGATTAATATCAAGTTGATATTTTAGTATCCCATCCCATGCGTCTGTAACACCACCAGATGAACCAGGAAGAGAAAATATATATTTTCCATTTGCCAGAACAGCACAAGCCCTAGATTGCATCGCTGATGTACCAATAATTTTATAACTTAATTCTCTAAACAGTTCACCAAAACCAGGAATTTCTTTATCGGCAATCTCTTTAATCGCTTCCGGCGTAATATCTCTACCTGTTAATCCTGTTCCACCAGTTGTAATAATAACATCCAAATCATCTTTCTTTATCCAATCTAGCAAAATTTTTTTGATTTCTTTTTTTTCGTCTTTAACAATTTTTCTATCAATAAGTTTATGATTTTGCTCTTTAATTTTTTCAACTAATATTTTTCCAGACTTATCATTTTCAAATGTTCTGGTGTCAGTAACTGTTAATAATGCTATATTTACTTCCATATTATATTATAAGATAGTTATTTATGGTTTTGTTATCAATATTATTCTTAGTCACAGCCATTTTATACGCAAGCGTTGGGTTTGGAGGAGGATCTACTTACCTTGCTTTGCTTCTAATTTGGGACATACCATATTATATTTTTCCAGTCGTAGCATTAGCATGTAATATATTAGTGGTTTTAGGAAATTCATTTAATTACATTCGTGCCGGAAATTTAAATACAAAACTTATAACTCCTTATTTAATTGGGTCTATTCCACTATCTTTTTTAGGTGGATCATTAATTATATCTAAAGAAATATTTGAAATATTATTATTTTTTGTTTTAGGAATCGCTGGAATTTTATTATTAATTAATTTTAAATCTTATGATGATAGTGACAAAACTTATAAAAAAAACCCTGTATTAATTTCAATTCTTATTGGAGGATTTCTTGGAATGATTTCCGGCGCTGTTGGAATAGGTGGTGGCATATTTTTAAGTCCAATACTGTTCTTAATGCGTGCCGCCAAACCAAAATATATAGTGACAGCAGCTTCATTATTTATATTAATCAACTCTATATCAGGAGCATTAGGTCAATTAACAAAAAACGAGGTATTAAGTGAAGTAATGAATTATTGGTTACTTTTTATAACAGTATTTATAGGTGGTCAAATTGGAAACTTTTTGAACTTAAAAATATTTCCCACACGGATGTTAGCTTTAGTTACTGCAGGTTTAGTTATATTTGTAGCTTTAAGGATGGGTTTAAGATTTTTTTAACTTAATAACCTCAGATCTTCTTCAACCATGTTTATAACTAGTTCATCAAATGTTATTTTAGGTTTCCAATTTAAAATTTTTTTTGCTTTAGAATAATCAGCCAAAAGAGTATCGACTTCAGCAGGTCTTATTAAGTTTTTATCAATTTCAATATGGTCTTTATAGTTTAACCCAAGATGTGAAAATGCTTTTTGAGCAAATTCTTCAACTGAATGCTGAATACCGGTGCCAACAACAAAATCATCAGCTTTTTCTTGCTGTAGCATTTTCCACATCATTTCAACATAGTCCTTTGCATGACCCCAGTCTCTCATTGATTGAATATTTCCTAATTTTATTTTGCTTTGTAACCCTTTTTTAATTCTAGCTGCCCCGTATGAGATTTTTCTTGTAACAAATTCAAAACCTCTTCTTGGAGATTCGTGATTAAATAAAATTCCATTAGAAGCGTGTAAATTATACGCTTCTCTATAATTCTGTACCAAATGAAACCCTGTAACTTTTGATATTCCATATGCCGATCTTGGGTGAAATGGGGTTTTTTCATTTTGGGGTGTTTCCTTTACTTTTCCAAACATCTCTGACGAAGCAGCAAAATAAAATTTTACTTTTTTGTTTGCAAATTCTTTTAAAGCGGAAAGTATATAATGTGTCCCATTGATATTCATATTAAAGGTTGAAAATTCATCTTCAAATGAATACGCAACATAGCTCTGCGCACCCAAGTGATAAACTTCATCAGGCTTAATTTTCATAATAACATTAAATACTCTTGCGTAACTTTCCAGCGACCCCGCATGCAAGGTCACGTCTTTTAATATATTTCTAATTCTCCAAAGTCTGTGATTTTCATCTTCTAAAGCGACTCTTCTAACAATACCATGCACTTCGTAACCTTTAGATAATAATAATTCAGCTAGATATGAACCATCTTGTCCAGTTATACCTGTTATGAGAGCAACTTTTGACATAATTAAACGTTTTGTATAAAAAATATATAGATATTACAATTACAATTTTGCATCAAAAAATGTAAAATATGAATTAATAGCTTTTAATGGTAATCAAACTATAGAATTTCTAAAATGTATAATAATTTTCTTTCAAGACTGTGGCATAAAACATTCAATAATAGAACATATCAAGATCTCAAAAATGAAAAAAGGACGCTAGAAAACGTAAAATTCTATAATTCTCATGTTTATAATGAGATTGTTGAGATTGAACAGAGAATTAAAAAAAAAAGCGAACTCTCTTTTTTGCACTCAGGTCAGTTAGGAGATTTAATTTATTCACTTGCAACAATTAAGGAATTAGCAAAAAGTCATAAATGTAATTTATATATTCAAGTGAACAAATTTATGCAATTTGATTACAAAGATTCTGCAAAACAGGTATTATTAAGTGATAGATCGTGCAAATTAATATTCCCATTATTAAAAGAACAAGATTTTCTAAACTCAGTTAATTATTACACAGGCGAAAGCATTGATATTAATTTTGATTTATTTAGAAAAATACCAATTAACTTAAGTTTCTATTCTACAAGATGGTTTGCACATGTAGCGGGCATCAATATAGATGTAGCAGATACATTTCTATCTACAAAAGCTCATGCACATATAAAAGATAAAATTATAATTCATAGATCTCCACGTTATAGGAATGCTTATATAAACTATAAATTTTTAAATAATCAAAAAAATTTATTATGTATTGGTCTTGAACAAGAATACAAAAATCTTAAAAATGAAATAAATAATTTAGAATTCCATGATTGTAAAAACTTTTTAGAAATGGCGCAAATAATTAAAGGAAGTAAATTTTATATAGGAAATATGTCATTCCAATATATAATCGCAGAAGGACTAAAGACACCTAGACTTTTAGAAGCATCACCAGATTTTCCCGTTGTGTTTCCTGTAGGAAAAAATTCATATGACGCTTATCATCAAAATCATTTTGCGAATTTTTTTACTAAATTAAATCATTCTTGAGAAGACACTCTAAACTAATTTAGACTTCAGTCTGAAAGTGTCTTTTTCATAATTACTACCACCTCTTAAACCACAAGCAAAAGTTATTAAAGTTGAATTCTTTTTCGATTTAAAGGCATGAGCTTCGTAAGGTTTATGAGTTATATAAGTATTTTTTTTAATAACTCTTTTACTAATTTTTTTAAAATTACCGTTTTTTTTATTAATTTTTGCATAGTACAAAACTAATTCACCATTTAATAAAAAAGAAAATTGTGTAGATTTTTTATGATAATGATTCCCTCTTATAGAACCTTTTTTGAAAGTTACAATAAGACAATGATCTTTTGGAGAATTTACAAAAACATCTAGAATTTCACCTCTTTTATCTTTGAAACTTTTTTTTAATAATTTAATTTTAGGCATATATATTTTATTCAAATAATTATTTTTTTAATTTTGCAACAATGTTTTGAACTGAGATATAAGGTCTTTTAGTTTTTTTTACAAATTTTTTAATAAGATAACTGCTTATATTCCATGGTAAAATTATTAAAGCTTGAAAATCTTTATAGTGATTTTCATCTAAAATTTTTATACAACTTCCTGGCGTATATTTACCTATTTTGAGTTTAGATTTATCAAGGATAAAACTTACTTCGTTTGTTGTTAAGCCACAAAAATTTAGTAGAGTATTTCCTTTTGTTGCAGCACCAATTCCAACAATAATTTTTTTCTTTTTTTTCATTTTAAAAACAAATTCTCTTATTTTTTTTTTAATAATAAACATATTTTTTTCGAATTGAATAATTTTATTAAAACCTAATACTTTTTTTTTTCTAAATTTTATATTTTTTGAACTTTTTTTAGCATAAACGCGCAATGAACCTGACATATAATTTATTTTTTCTATTTTAATTATTTTAATGTTTTGTGAATTAAAAAGTTTGTGTAGTGAATTTTCAGAAAAGTAGTTTCTATGCTCATGATAAATTGTATCAAACCCAGCTTTATTTATAAGAGATTCTAAATCAGGCACTTCGATTACTATTAATCCATTATTGTTAAGAACTTCTTTTATACCTTTCAAAAAATTAACTAAATCATCAACGTGATTAAAAACATTAGCGCCAAAAAATAAATCTGTCTTTCCGTATTTTTTAGTTATTTTTTTTGATGTACTAAAATTAAAAAAATCATTAAATGTGTTTAAACCTTTCTTTTTAGCTAACATCGAAACATTTTTAGATGGATCTACCCCTAAAACTTTTGAATTTGATATTTTTTTAATTTCATTTAAAAATGTTCCATCATTACTACCGGCTTCTATAACAAAACTTTTATTATTTAGATCACAATAGTTTGATAATTTTTTTGCAATAGTTGCAAAATGTTTTCGAGACACAGGAGAATTATCTGCTGTGTAGGAATATTTAAATTTTTGATATCTTTGATAACCAGAAATTTTATTTATTGAAGTAAAATGAAAACATTTACAATAACCAACTTGTAAAGGAAATTTTGGTAAAGATTGCGCTTTTTTTTTCGAATTTAAAAAGGTATCTGCGCAAGGTTGTTTACCAAGATCAATTATTTTAATAAATTTTTTTTTGCAAATGGAACAATTATGTATTTTTTTCATTTAATTTAGCCAATAGATATTTTTTAATAACTTTTTTAGAAGGTTCCTTTGAGTAAACTGAGTTTTTGGAATTTTTTTTAATAATATTTGAGTTTATTTTTTTTGACATATAGTAAGCAGTAAATTTCTTTTTAAAGTTTGAGTACAAATACCTATTATATATTTTAATGATTTCATCAATAGTTATTTTGTCTGGATTACCAAAATCTTTAACAAATGATTTATTTAAAAAAGCATTTTTCAACAGTACCTTGGAAAATTCATTAATATTAGCATAACCTCTAGTATCTTTTTTGTTACCTTTAAATATATAAGATTTTTTTTTTTGAACAAACATAATTTTAAATAACAAACTATGAAAATGATCTGTATATTGTTTGTGGTTAATATTAATTAAATTAAAAGGTCTCCATACCTGAAGTGATTTAAATTTTTTTTTATTTAATTTTAAGAATTTTTCAATTTTAATTTTAATAACTCCAACATAGTGTTTTTTTAAATATATAGTTGGAGATGATAAATATACTAGATTTTCAATTTTTAAATTTTTAGTTAATTTTTTTATCCAATTATATTCATTATTAAATATATTAATATTCATATTTTTTTTAATATATTTAGGGCTAGCTAAAAATATACATAATTTAACTTTTCGGTATTTAAAATTATTTAGATTGTTATTTAGATTTAATTTTATCCAGTTTTTTTTAACGTTTTCAGGTCTAGTTCTTGAGATATATATAAATTTTTTATTTTTATATTTTGTTGAAATTATTTTTATAATTGATGTACCTAATGAACCGGATGAACCAAATATCAAATTTGTCATGTGGCAACTTTACAAATTTTAAAATTAATATACTAGTGTTTATTTTAATTAATAATAAGTAGACTTTTTACTGCCGTTAAACTAAAACTAAATTTTAAGTAAATTAAAATACTATTTTAAATTAAATAATGCGTATACTCAAATTTTTAACTTCATTTTTGTTATTATTATTCATTTTAATAACTACAGTGCTAATTTATGATCTTGCTTACTATGATCCGTCTTACCTAAACAGAAATGCAATTACATTTAGTGTCAACAACTTAAATAGTAAAAAAATAAAAAAGCTATTTATATATTACGACAAATTATATTATAAACTAGCTTATAAGTTTTCAAAAAAACACCAAGATTTTTGGACCCCTGAAAATTCTCTAACCAGAGATCAATTACCAAAAATAATTAAAGTGATAGGTAAAAAGGATAATTTTTTAGTTGGAACTAAAATTGACGACATTGAAAAAAACTTTGCAGACTGGCCTAGGAGTCATGGTGGATTTAATTCAATGAGATTTTCAAGCCTTGATAAAATAAATTCAAATAATGTAAAAAATTTAGATCTGGCTTGGATTTATAATTCGAAAGATGGGAAAAGAGGTATACAAGCCAACCCAGTTATTTATGAAGGTTTAATTTATATGCCTACTCCTGGAAATAATATTGTGTGTTTAGATGGTGTCACTGGAAAAGAAGTTTGGAAGTATAAAGTTAAGAAAGGGTATCACGCTGCTAAAAGAGGCTTGCTTTTGTGGCAAGATAAAAAAAATAATATTTTAAGATTAATATTCACAAACGATGATCAGCTTATAGTTCTTGATGGCAAAACTGGAAAATCCATAGACTCATTTGGAAAAAATGGAATAATAAAAATTGGATCGAGCGCTATCACACCTACGATAATTGACGAGCAGTTAGTTATAGGCACAACCAGACCTGCTATTGAAGTTTACGATCTTTATACTGGTAAATTATATTGGAAATATTATTTAAGACAAATTGATAAAAAAATCTTTAACAGTAGAGATTTTAAGTCAGGAAACCCGTGGGGAGGTATTTCTTCAGATAATAAAAATGGACTAGTTTTTCTAACTACTGGTAATCCTCTTCCATATTCTGTCGGTGTAAAAAGACCCGGAAAAAATCTATTTGCAAATAGTTTAATAGCTTTTGATGTGAGAAATAAAAAAATGCTCTGGTATTTTCAAGAAACATGTCACGATATATGGAATTTTGATATTGCGGCCCCACCTATTTTAACTACTATTAACAAATACGGGGCACGAATTGATGTAGCGATAGCAGTTACAAAGTTAGGTAATACTATTATTTTAGATAGATTTACTGGTGAACCAATATTTGATTATGAAAAAAAAATAGCTCCAGTATCTAAATTTCCTGGTGAAAAAACATGTCCATACCAACCATCATTTAAATTACCTGAACCTTTTTCAAGAAATATTTTTACAAAAAATGATATTACTAACTTGAATAAAGCTAGTAGAGATCATATTACTTCGATCGTAGAGAAATCAAATTATGGTTTTTTCCCTACACATGAATTAAATAAAGATACAATTGTATATAATTTAGGTGGAGGAGCTCAATGGACTGGTGCCTCAATTGATCCTTATAAAAATATTCTTTACGTTACTGCTAATCAAATTGCATATACGTTAAAAGTTTTAGCTTCATACGATATAAGCAAAAATTTTGAGTACAAAATCGATTTGGGGAAACCTCTACGTGATTTAGACGATTATCCTGGCACAAAACCACCTTGGGGTACACTTACCGCTCTTAATTTAAATAGTGGTAAAATTATTTGGCAAGTTCCTTTAGGATATTATCAATCATTAAAATCTAGTAATAAAAATACTGGTACAGAAAATTTTGGAGGAGCTACAGCAACTTCAGGTAATTTAGTTTTTGCAGCTGGAACTATTGATAAATTAATTAGAGCATTTGATTCATCGACAGGAAAAGAATTGTGGTCATTTGAGTTACCTTTCATTGGATCTGCCCCACCATCAGTGTATGAAGTAAATGGGGAACAATACGTTGTTGTTCCAGCTTCAGGTGGTATTAGTTTACAAGCTGATAGACCAAAATTAGTAAAACAGGGTGATGCGATAGTTGCTTTTAAGATCAAAAACTAAACAGTAACTGACGCACTAAAGTGAATATTTTCAAATACTTGATTGCACTAAGATAAAAATCTATTATAAAGCGAACAATATTAAATGGCGGGGTAGCTCAGTCGGTTAGAGCGCAGGACTCATAAGCCTGAGGTCAGTGGTTCGATTCCACTTCCCGCTACCAAATAGTTATAATAGTGATAAAAAAAAATTTACAAAATATATTTAAAAAATTTGCGTATAACATTTTCATTATATTTCATGGAAAAATAGATAATTCTATAAAACCAAATGATCATGATAAAATTAAAACTAATGTTACAACTAAAGAAGAAGATATAAATTATAAAGTTTATAAAATCGAGAATGGCAGATTATACACAGACCGCATTCATGATACTGCTGTTATAATTGATAATAAAATAATAGAGGGACCTTCTTTTCAATTCAGACGTACCAACGATTCAATTATTTATAATTCCAAAATTGATGAAAATATAGCTTTTACAAAAGGAACACCAAGAAAAATGAAAAAGTTAGATGGTACTGTTTTATCTTTACTTACTGGAGGTGGAGGTAATGATAACTATTGGCATTGGATGTTTGATGTATTGCCACGAATTTCATTGTGCAGTGATTTTTATAATTTAGAAAAAATAGATTATTTTTTATTCCCAAATTTAGAAAAAAATTTTCAAACAGATACTTTAGATTTACTTGAGATTCCCAAACAAAAGAGAATTTCTAGTGTCGAATATAGACATATAAAATCAGAAAATATCATTTTAACAGATCATCCAGTGTTAGTCACTGGCAACGCATCAAATGATAATAATAATCAACCAGCTTGGATTTCTAAATGGTATAGAAATTTTTTCGAAGAAAAAAAAATTCTTACAAAAGAAAAAAAGAAAAAAAATTTTTATATAGATAGGGATGATGATAGTAATCGATCTGCACAAAGAGCTGTATCTAATAATAATGAAGTTAAAAAGTATTTGATGAAAGAAAATTTTATTGTGGTAAAATTGCATAAAATGAATTTTCTCCAACAGGCTAATTTATTTTATAATGCAGAATGCATCGTAGGTCTTCATGGTGCTGGATTTGCTAATTTGGTATTTTCAGACCCAGGTACAAAAATAATAGAACTTAGAAGCTCAATTTCTGGTAATTCAATTAAAAATATATGTAAAAAAAATAACTTAATATATAAACCTATAATTGTTAATTCTAAAAAAATAGATAATTTTAATTTTCCCAATCAACATGGTAGTTTTGAGATACCAGTTGAAACTTTAAAAGAAAAAATAGAAAATTAATAATGAATAGTTTTAAAATGTTTTGTTTATCTTTAGAGCCAAACCATTATAACTTTATTAAAGAACTAGAATATACACCTGTTGGTTTAGGAGAAAAAAAATTTAGTAAAGAGTGGTTTGATGACAAAACAGGAGACAATATTTCAAAGAAAAATAAAAACTATGGCGAATATACGTTCCATTATTGGCTTTGGAAAAATTATTTAAATAAAATTGATAATCAATGGATTGGTTTTTGTCAGTATAGAAAATTTTGGAGCTTATACAATTTTAAGCAATCTAATATAAATATTGATAGTTTGAACACGCAAGTTTTAAAGCAAATTCCAAAAAGTTTAAACAATTACGAAGCTATTTTAGGTGAACCTATGTTTATAAACAAAAGAAAATTAATGAAGTTTTTTAAGTTAGGCTTTACAACTATTTTAAAAAATCCACTTTTACTTTTAAATAAAAATAAAAGGAATTTAAATTTTCATTTTGATTTAATGCATGGAAAAAATAATCTAAATGATGCTATTGATCTACTAGATTTATCAAACAAAAATGATTTTAGAAAGTATGTGAATACCGAAGTATCGTTCAATCCTCATAATATGTTTATATGTAAATCTAAAGAAATACTTAAAAATTATTATGAAGATGTATTTCCTTGGTTAGAAAAATGTGAAAGCTTATTTGGTTTTAATGATTTGAAAGGTTTTGGAAAAATTAGAATTTATGGTTTTCTTGCTGAAAGATTTATGTCTTATTGGTTCCAAAAGAATACTAAATATTCAACATTACCTATTATATTTCACGATATAAGAAATGATCTAGATAATTAATTTTTCTTTTTTTTAATTAAATTTGATAAATACTGTGAGTATCCACATTTACCGTAGAACTTTATTGATTTTTCAATATTATTTTTATTTATCCATTTGTTTTTAAATGCAATTTCTTCGAGGCATGCGATTTTAAGGCCCTGTCGATTTTCTAGAGCCGACACGAATGAGGAAGTGTTATAAAAATCTTCTATAGAACCAGTGTCAAGCCACGCTCCACCACGACCAAGAAATTCTGCCGATAGTTTATTTTCTTTTCTGTATTTGTTCAAAAGATCTACAATTTCAAGCTCATTTCTCATTGAAGGTTTTAATTTGAAGCTATACTTAACTGCATTATTATCAAAAAAGTAAAGTCCTGTTACAGCTAAATTTGAAAACGTTTTTTTGGGTTTTTCTACAATCTTTATAATTTTTTTTTTATTATTAATACTTGCTATTCCATAAGAAGATGGATTTGCTACTGGATGTAAAATTACAGTAGCACCTTTCTTTAATTTAACACACTTTTTTAATTTCTCAGTTAAGCTTTGTCCGTAAAAAAAATTATCTCCTAATATTAAAGCAACGTTATCATTTTTAATAAAATTTTTACCAATGCGAAAAGCATCAGGCAACCCGCTAGGATATTTCTGTTCTATATAAGAAATTTTAATACCAATATTATCTCCATTAGGGATAATTTTTTTAAACTGATTTAATTGACCTTTATTTACAATAATTAAAATATCTCTTATACCCGACAACATTAAAACCGACAGAGGGTAAAAAATTAAAGGTTTGTCGTATATTGGTAAGAGTTGTTTGTTAACCGCTTTTGTCAAAGGACTCATTCTTGTCCCAACACCGCCTGCTAAAATAATACCTTTTTTTATCATGTCTTTAGACCTAATCTTTTATCAAATTGTTTTTTTGATGTCTTAGAAAAAAAGTTATGATTTTTAAAGTACCATTCAAATGTTTTTGATAAACCTAATTTTAAAGGTATTTTTGATTTCCATTTAAGTTTTTTTAGAATTTTTGAACTATTTAAAGCATATCTGAAATCATGACCTGGACGATCTTTTACAAATTTTATTTTAACCTTTGATCTATAATTACTATTTTTATTCACTACTATTTTTATTAGTTTCTTTGCTATTTCAATATTTTTTAGAATTATTCCAGATCCTATGTTGTAACTTTCTCCAATTTTTCCTTTTAGAAAAATTGAAAGTAAAGCTTCACAATGATCATTTACATGCATCCATTCTCTTGAATTTTTACCTTGCCCGTATATTGGAAGATCTTTGTTATTAAGAATATTAAAAATTAATTTTGGTATTAATTTTTCAGGAAATTGATTTGGACCGTAATTATTACAACAATTAGAAATTGATGCATTTAATTTATAAGTTCTTATATATGCTTTAATTAAATGATCAGCTCCTGCCTTTGTAGCAGAATAAGGTGAACTTGGTTTGTAAGGATAATTTTCATCAGTCTTACCTTTTAAAATATCACCATATACCTCATCTGTAGAAATATGAATTAGTCTTAACTTTTTTTTATTTTTTTTTTCATAATACAAAATTGATTCTAATAAATTATAAACGCCTAAATAGTTACTATTAATAAATTTTTTAGGGCTATCTATTGATCTATCAACGTGTGTTTCTGCAGCAAGATTAAAAATTCCATTAGGTTTGTGCTTGTTAAAAATTTTATTAATTTTTACTTGATTATTTATATCCACTTTATAAAAAAAGTAATTTTTATTATTAGTTATATTCTTAAGATTATTTTTATTACCTGAATAACTTAACTTATCAATATTAATAACTACATATCGTTTTTTGAGTAAATACTTCACTAGATTACAACCAATAAAACCCGACCCACCTGTTACTATAAATTTTTTCATATTTTATCAATAAACTAAAGACTCTTAGTATACTTTTTATCTAAAGAACGTTATTATTAGTATTCATTATACTATGTCAATATCTGGGCA
>Ga0114997_10001838_pt1 | contig 17358 bp, 12 predicted proteins | sample ArcticOcean_MG_C_2_FD_87045 | JGI IMG/M metagenome (GOLD analysis project Ga0114997, IMG submission 87045) | Marine microbial communities from western Arctic Ocean - ArcticOcean_MG_CB4_136 | ecosystem: Environmental > Aquatic > Marine > Oceanic | place: Arctic Ocean: Canada Basin | collected...
CTACTACTACTACTACTACTACTACTACTACTACTACTACTACTACTACTACTACTACTACTACTACTATCACTACTACTACTATCGCCGCTGCTATCGCTATCGCTCGTACCGTTAATAGTATTATTATTCATGAATCTTCTCCCTGTGGATGGGTGGAACAAACGTTCGCCGCATGCGCTGGCACCGAGCGCGACGTCGTTCATGATTCGATTTTCGTCATCGTAAATATCAGTAAACTTACTTTCTCCTTCCTTTCCGGCTATGAATTCTTTCAACGAACTCGCTAACGGATGAAACGTAAACGCGGCGATTAAAACCGCGGCGTCCTTCGGCGGCGCTTTCCACGCGAAAACCTCTTTCCCGTTCTGGTCTAAATCAAAACAACGCAATATACCGTCGTCGCCACCACATACCAGGTGTTTCCCGCACGGCTCGATGTCGAATTTCGTTTTCGCATTGGACCGAACGTTCGGTCTTTGAATGTTCGTAAACATCGACTCGTTCGCGTTTGCTCGTAAATCCCAACACAAAATCGAGTTTGATTTCCGAGCGCTCGAAAATAACGCTCTCCCATCCGCGCTGAATTTCAATCTCGTCACGCCGCCTCCCATTTTCCCCGTCTTTTCGTTTTTGTGAGGATTTGTAATCGACAACACGCAACAATCGCTCCCGTTAAACCCATCTCGTAAATCGTACACACAAATACTGTTCCCGTTCTCGTACGAACCGGCGGCAAATATGTTTCCGTCGCTATTCTCGATAAACCCGTTGTATTCGTTCCCGGTGGCAAAACAACTCGTCAGTTTCGATTGCGTGTCAAACCCGACGACTTGGCACTCGTGACCAGGTCTGCTCGTGTCCCAAACGCACACCCCTTTCTCCTCTCTTCTCCCGCCCAACACTTTCCCACCGTTACCGGTAAACGCGCAAGATATCGAGGGCACGAGCTCGTCGTTTCTGTTTTTGATCGAATACGAACATTTTTCTCTCGATGACGACGAAAGTATACTAACACCATCGTCATCATCATCGGACGAAGGGGAAACGTTGAATAATTTCACCCCGGAATCTTTCGCCGCGCACAGCGTCAACAGTGTCTCCCGAACATTCCCCTGCGCCGCGGGATACCAACACGCGTCGTAGTGTGACTTTGGCAGTTTCATTTTCAACGCGCACTTCAACAGCTCATCATCATCACCATCAGAAGACATTCTCATCATTTTCGCGGGCACTTCGTATACTCTCAAAACATCGTCCCCTGCTGTCGTCGAGAGCAATCGAGACCCGTCTCGGGTAAACTCCAAGTTGTGCGTTACGTGTGTCTCTGCTGTTGTTGTTTTTAATGTTGTTGTTGTTGTTCGCGCTAACTTTAACGAACTCGTCTCCCCCGTCGTCACGACGACTTTGTCGACGAATAATTTCGGATGGAGGAGACGAGAACGCATGGTTAAGAACTTTTCTTCGGCGGGAGGAGGACCACCACCATCGTCATCGACAAACCCGCGAGGAGGAGGAGAAAGAGGAGGAGGAGGAGGTCCCGTCATATTCGTTTTTGAAGTAAATAAACGTCAGACGTATTTCTGAAGAGATTTCTCCATTAGTAATACTAATAATAACACACAACGTAAGAAGTATCTAATAAGTAACAAACGACTTACAAAGAGCACCATCATCGATACATGCCCCCACTGAAAGCGTTTGGCGTGGCGCTCGTGTCCGCGCTCGCTGGAGCGTCCGTGGTGCACAATCTTTACAAACCGGATTTATCCATACATGGGTACGAGAACGAAGAAGAAGAAGAGAAAAAGTAGAGAACAGATTGGTTGTTTTTAGTTTTAGAGCGTACACTTCTTTCGACTCGCGGGAAAGAACTTTCGGGAGAGGATGAGCGAGGGGGAGGGCGTTATTCTCGGCGATGACGATGATGACGACAGGAGGCCACTCGTTGCTGGTTTTGAAAGTGGTGGAGATTACGTCGAAGAAGACCAACCTCCTCCTCCTTCGGCCGACGAGAGAGACGACGAGAATAGGAATACCACCCCCAGAGGTGAGAGACTGCCGAAATGGTTCTCTCCGAAACGATTGCTGTATTTATTTTGCTTAGTTGCGATTGCGTTGTATTTAGATCGAGGCGTGGTTTCGTCCGCGGCGGTAAGCGGGCAACCGCCGGGAGGAAGCGACGAGGACGACGCGAGCAAAGACGAGAAAGGGTACGGATTACAAGGCGAATTTAACGTCGATTACGCCGAGTATGGCGTGTTGCAATCGGTGTTTGTGATTGGTTTACTCGTTGGTGCGCCAATATTTTCAGAGTTGTCGAGAAGTGTCGACGCGTTTACGTTGATCGCTATCGGGTTGGGCGCGTGCGCAGTCGGGGATTTGGGGTGCGCGTTGAGTCCAAATTTTCAGTTCTTGTTGCTTATGCGAATCATCGTTGGCGTTGGTGAGGCAAGTTTTGTAGCTTTAGCGGCGCCTTTTATCGACGACCACGCTCCAAAAGGGATGACAACGAGATGGTTGAGTTATTTATATTTGTGCGTGCCGTTTGGTGTGGCGTTAGGGATCGTGTACGGCGGCATCGTCGGGACGTACTTTGGATGGCGTTTTGCATTTTTTGGTAACGCGCTTTTGCTCGTGCCGTTGTTTGCATTTTGCGCGACGAGCGAGCCGATTGATTTGAGAAGGAAAGCGAGTAAGACGAGTGCGGAGCAGCAGCGTGGGCAAAATCAGCGGCAAAAGAAAAACGTCGTCGAAGTGTTCGTGCATGATTCTTTAAAGTTGCTCAGGATTCCAACTTTTTTACTCACGTTGAGTGGTTTTTCGTGGTATTCACTCGTTCTGGGCGTGTTTAGCGCGTGGGGACCAAAAGCAGGGTTTGCGTTGTTTGAATACGAATTGCACACTCGCTCGAACGCGGATACGGCATTAGGGATGGTGACGGTTTTTTGCGGCGTGTTTGGTACGTTACTCGGCGGTATCGGCGTCGACTATTTCGCGCAAAAACGGAAAGAGCGCTTTCAAAATCAATCCTGGAGGAGAGATGGAAGAGAAAGAAGAGCACGAAATTCACCATCGCCGTTGTCTGTGGACCCTTCGGTTGCGGATAATCTCTATTTCAGCGCGTTCTGCTCCTTCTTTGCGTTCATATTCGTTGTGATTTCCTTCTCCTCGACTAACTTTTATGCGTTTCTCTTCTTCCTCGCGGTAGGAGAATCGTTCGCGTTCATGCTCCAAGCGCCGATAAACGCGGTAGTGTTGCGGTCTGTTCCAACTGATAGTCGTCCACTGGCGTGTGCATTGTGCACAGTTGCCGTGCACGTCTTTGGCGACGTACCATCGCCTCCGTTGTTCGGATACTTGCTCGTAAAATCGAACGAAAATTGGCGTTGGGTCATGAAGGTGTTTACGTTGTGTTTCGCGGTGGCCGGCGTCGTTTTCTTCGTTGGCGGAATGATTGCATCCGCGAGTGATAGAAATAATAGATATGATAGCAATACCGATAGTAATGAAGACGAGGAGGAAGGCGAAGAGGATGAGGAAGAAAACGGCGTTTTAATTAATACATTCGCAAGATAGTTTTTGCGCGCGCAACATGGGCACTAAGCGGCGAGTAAAGATACTCCGACTAAAAAAGCTTCTATACACTTCTATACACCTACCGTACTAGTGATGATGTTCTCTACGCCTTCTTTCGATGTTTCGAGTGAGCTGTAATGATTTCAAGGAATCTCGTTCCTTTGATTTGCTCGCCGCTCTTCTTTGGTGTTCTCGCTCGTCCGAACCTTCTTCTTCGCCTTCCTCTCCTCTTGCGTTGGCTACTTCTTCGTCCTCGGATTCCTCATCCGTTATCCCGGTGTCGTTTCCGCAAACGTACCGACGCATGTTCGAGCTGCACACGTTTTCTTCGTTCACGGTAAATTCCACGTGCGACACTCGAACTGAATAATGCGTCTCTTCTTTATTTTTGCCTTGACCGAACTTCGCGACGTACATTTTCGAATACGCGACGAGAACTTTACACCCAACACGCAAAACCCACGGGTTATGAAACATCAATCCTGGCGCTATCCCGCTCCCGACAACACCGGCTACCGAGCCTTTCATTCTCGTCCAGCTCGCATCGAATGCATCCGCTCCGGCATCTTCGGAGATGGCGAGCGTGAGTTGCGTTCGGACTTTGTCAGGTAGTTTCACTCTTCGTTTGCGCGTCGTCATCGCTGTCTCTGAACCACCCATCATCTCTTTTAATACGTCTCGATGGGAGTTTTCTGGGTGACCATCACCTCGCTCTTCTTCTTCTTCTTCCTCGCCTCCTTCTTTATTATTGCTGCTATCGCTAGTGCTATCAAATATTATTTCATCCTTCTTGTGGTCGTTGAACGCGACTATATGCACGTTTCGGTGGCGTTCTCCTTCCCCTTCTATTCTCCAACTTTGTGCGAAAGTTTTCGCTCCAGGTTCGCGTCTCAAATCGCTAATCTTCTTCGCCTCGGACCAACGGTTGTACGACGAGTTTTCAGATTCTGTGACGTAAACGCCGCCGGATTGCGAGCGCAAATACATGATCAACTTCGAGTCGCTTTTGCCCGAACCACTACTCTCGAATACGCTCGGCGCAGTCAACGTCGTCGTCTTCGCACCGACTGACCAGTTTTCGCTGCTACCACCATCTTCCTTATCGTCGTCGTCTTCGACGGGTACTTCTTCAACTTTACCTCGCGCCCGCCAACTCGCGCCTCCATCTTTGGATACTAAAACACCCGCAGACGTTGTTTTCGGCCGAATGGTTCTCGTTGCCGGCGTGTCCGCCTCTCCGATTTGTTTCACGCGACATTGCGCTTTTCTCGAAGAGGTAAATAGTTCGCGCTTTGATTGTAAAACCGAGTTATCTCTCCAAAACGGAAGAATCAAGGTGTTCTCATCTTCAGCATTCTCCAGCGCCACCGCTGGATTGGCGATTAGTTTTGGCACAAAGTTCTCCTCGTAAATGGAATACACCATCGCTGGCTCCGTCCACGGTGAATTCCTATCTACGCGAACTTCGACATCGCCCGCGAGATTCAATTTGATGACTTTAATCGACCCTCCCGGGACGTACCGAATTCTACCTCGATCGCGATATTCGCACCCGCCGTCGGATTCCGCGTAAAACAGTAACAAGTTTCCATCCTTATCGACGTGCGGCACTGGCGTCCACTGCGCGGTTAATTCTTCGTCGTCTACTCCTCCTTCCTCTCCTCCACCTTCGTCGTTGTATTTTGAAAACAACGGCCACGAGTTACTGAACGTTACGCCTTCATCCTCGGACGTCGCCATTCGCACGTGTTGCCCGCGTTCCCCTTCCAACGTTTTCCCGGACTGCCAAAAAGCCACAACCTGTCCAGATGGCAATAAAACTAGCGACGCTTTATCGTGGTATTTTATCGACGAGGTCCCCATTACCACTTTCTTCTTGCTCAATTTCCCAAACTCCTTCTTTCTCGTTTGCACGTTTTGCCTTTCAAATCGTTCCGGCGCTTCCAACCAAGTCGTTTCTGCTCCATTGTGAACTCCTCTCGCGCTCCTTCCCGCGCACGGCTGTAACGTCGGGACGTCGGCCTTATGCGCACTATTACTACTGTCTTCCTCGGGAAACGCAAACCTCCCTCCGCTCCCTTCCTCTAATCTTCCCAAAGGTTTCTCTAAAATCATAGCCTCGCGAATAGTTTGCATCGCGTCCGCGTCGATTACGCCGACGAGCGCGTCCTCTGCGGCATCGTCCAAAGCTCGCGTCGTCGTAGTTCCTGACCTGCCGCCTTTCGCCGGCAGCCGCTCCTTCTCCTCGTCTCTCTCCTTGACCTTCTCTTGCTTCTGTTTCCTTCTCTGTTCGTAATAATTTCTCGTCATCGCCTCTTTCATCTTTTTCGCCTTTTCGCGTTGAATCTGTTTTTGTTTCTCTTTTTCTTTTTCCTCCTCTTTTCGCTCCACGCATTCCTCGTACGCTTTTCCCGAAAGCTTCACGCACGACGATTTTGTAAACGACGACGACGACGCAGAAATAACAAAATTCTCCCCTTCCCTCCGGAACTGCCAACGATGACTTCTTCGACGAGAAGAAGATTTGCCCAAACCGTTGTCTTCGTTATTAACGTTAGGATTGTTTTGTTTCAGAGCGAAAAACAGATTCAAAATCGAACAACAAAAGAGCGCGAACGCGAATACGTTCAAAGTTGAAAATCTTGTCTTTTTTTTCTTTAACGATGCCTTCTTCTTCTTCTTCTTCTCACTTAATAACGACGACTCCACGAACAGCGGAGTTTGAGCGTCTCTCGTCATCTTCGAAACATTAGTAGTCTTCTGTGCATCTCTATCCAACTCTTCAATGCTTTTTTTTTCTCTTCTTTCTTTTTATTTTTGAAGAAAAATTTTGCAAAATTTTTGTTCATTTTTTCATTAAAAACAACTCTTTTTTTCACGAGAAAGAAGTGCGACTGACACACACACACGGAATACATCTCCTACTAAACTACTAAACGACTAAACGACTAAACGACTAACACTACTACCTGCAAAAGTGGAGGATATATAAAACACGATGGAGAAAGGAACGACGACGACAAATACTTTGACGTCGACGACGCCGGGGGTGGTGGTCTCCTCCTCTTCAACGAGCAGACGGCAACAACTCGCGAGACACGTCTTTGTCTGCGTCTCGGTGTGTGTTTTGTTCGTGCTCTTCGCGTCGATGCGTTCGTTTATGAAGAATGCTTCTACTTTTGATGATTTGGACGAGGACGAACGAAAACAACGAGTGAATGACGAAGTTTGGGACGGTCCAGTGCCGGAACCGATATACGAGGAAGGAAGGAGCGGTTTTAGTGGTGATAACGATGATGATGAAAATGAAAATGAAAATGGTGAGAGAAAGAGGAAAGAAAAATCGGACGACGACTTTGTCGAGTTTGATACTTCTTTGAACGAGCGGGGAAAGTTTAATCGAGACTCTCGAGTTGCTCTCAGAGGAGAACAACAACAAGAACAACAGACTAAGCAATTATTTACGAACGTACCACAGAACGTGTGTCCGGGGCAACCGACGAAGAAAGGCGTGCGGAACGGCGCACCGGGGAAAAACAAAGGATTAATCGAACGCAAGTTGGATAGATTGGCCGGCGACGGCGACGAGTTACCGCCGGCGGTCGGACCAGGTGGAGATGAGTCCAAGTACGTCAACATTAGCTGCGTGTACGTGACGGAAAAGTGCGCGAATCCAACCACGGCGGGTGGACGAGGAATCATGCGACGTTTGAAATTCAACGTCAACAGCGAAGAAGATACGAAGAAGTTTTTAAAGTTGGCGGAAAATTTACCGTCAATTACGGAAAGCGCGCTGGGATCGTGCGCGATCGTCGCTAATAGCGATAACTTGCTGAAAGGCAACCGAGGTGCGGAAATCGACATGCACGACACGGTTTTTAGACACAACACGCCGATGAAAGGATTCGCCAAAGCCATCGGAACGAAAACGACGTTTACAATTGTGAAGTCAAACTACGCGGGCGGTGGCGGCGGCGCCGGTAAAGCGCAAGGCAAAGGCGACAGCAAACCAGAACTCGCGTACATGCTTCTCAAAAACATCGATTTAGTCCCAAAATCTTTAAAAGTAGAAGGAAGGAAAGTATTTTTACGCATGGGCGGCGCGCATCCCATCGCGCGTTTACGAAGAGAACTCTACCAACTCTCCGGTACGCCGAGTAAAATGCACCCGACTGGTGGTTGGGCGAGACCGTTGAACTTATTAGCCAGTCGCTTGTGCGAGCGAATAGACGTGTACGGATTTAGTGGGAATAACCGAGGTGGGAAGTATTTCGCCCGGAAATTAGAAGTTCGACCGGCGCATAACATGCCGTTCGAACACTGGACCATGCGGTATTTAATGAGTAAAGGGAAGTTGTGCGTTTATGGCGAGTAGTAATAAACTCTTCATTAGAGCACAGATCAGGAAAAATTAATACTTCTGTCTTTGTAACGAAACAATTTACACCACAACTCACAAAAATGTACTAAAAAGAGTTCTTCTACAACGATACACCACAACACATTTTATATACACGTTTACTTTGTATTATATGTTCGCGACGACGACAAAAACCCAACACGTGGAAACAACGACTGCACTCACGAGGCGTCGAGGACGACTCTTTTTGTCGCCGTCTGCGCGAAAAGTAACGCCTGCGCTAAAAAAGCGGTTGCAACTTTCGCCAACATCATCATCATCGTCATCAACATCATCATCACCAAAACGAAAAGAAGAAGAAGAAGACTCATCAGACGATGATGATTTCTTCACCAAGAACGACGCGCTCGCGCGGAGATTACCCTTATACTTTGGCTCCTCTTCTTTAACTTTGTTACTGATAAACAGAGTGTTCTCGAACGTCGCGCCGACGTTAAACGCGGCGAGCTCGCAATCGAGAGCGGACGTTATCGACGTCGTTATGAGCGCGACGTTGATTTTAACCGGTTTGACGTTGGTGTCTATCGCGCCGAGAATACCAGAGACGGTGATTATGGATGGGTATGATGTGAATTACGTAGATTCTAGCTTAAGTGAACGATGTAAAGAAGAGTTGCGATGGTCCGGGAAGACGTTGCGAGAGGCGAGTAAGTGCGCGAGCGTGACCGTCGTCGAACTCGACGACGAAATGGATGGAGAAATGAGCGGCGGTAAAGTGGTATTTTACGACGGCACGTGTTGCGCGAAAGATCCAAATGCGTTGTTTGAAAACGGACCGCGTCAAATTGGATCCGTGTGCAAAGAAGTGCTGACTTCGGGCAAGCAAAACTACATGGCCAACGCGAACTTGTTCCCCGGGAGATTCGAGTTCATCCAAGACGACCAAGAGATGATATCGTTGATAAATAGTAACAATAATACCGCGACGACGGCAAAGACGACGAATAACAATAATAAAAAGAAAGGTTTCGGTTTACCTCAAAATAGCCAAGCGATTTGTTGCGTCGCCGTCGGCGATACAAGACTCCTCGTCTTATCCGCCGATCGACGGAGAGGTTTCACCAAAGTCGACCAAGCGTGGTTCGAACTCGTCGCCCAAAAGTTGGACAACGCTTTCTCCGACGAATAGGAACAAAATGTAGAAAATCGTAATGTAATACTAATAGTTTAACACAGTAGTTTAGTACCATAGTTTCCAACTCGAGTATCAGGTATTGAATTCAACTCCATTTTGATACATTTAATTTTTGGTTCAAATTTTTGAAATCTCAACTTAATTCTTCAAAAGAAATCACTCGAGTGGTGTCGTTTGCACTTCAAACAAAGCGCGCGACCTTGTTGTTGTTTCTGTTTCTGTTTCTGTTGTTGTCGTGCAAAAGTTTTAATAACGGCGCGTTTATTATAAACGCTTCTTTCTTTCTCTCTCTCTGCCTTTGTTGTTGAAGAGAGAAAGAGACATCAAAGAGCGCTCGTCTCATCGATCGTTTTATTTGAAGTGCGAATCGAATCGAACTCGAACGCGTCGTCAAGAGTTCAAAGAGAGAAAAAAAATGTCGTCGCTTCCGTCGCGTCGAAACGCGTCCAAAACCGATCGGGCGAAACAAAAGTTGGAACAGCTGAAACAGCTGAAAGAAACGAAAGGGAAGAAGCGGTTGGACGACATCGACGGCGACGAAGACGTCGCGAACGTGTACGATGAGGTATGATTTCTTCGTTTTTGTTCTTCGTTCTTCTCTTTCCTCGCTTTGTCTTGACAAAAAGCAGAGCGAAAGAGAAAAGTCCTGGTGCTTCGTTTGAATTCAAAAAAAACCAGAGCAAAAAGCAGCATTTCAGAAGCATTCCAGAAAGTGTTCACTTTTGACACTTTCCCTCGCGTTTGTTTTTTGTGCTCACAAGGAAGAAGGGAAAGAACTTTTCTTCTTCTTCTTCTTCTTCTTCTTCTACTTCTTTGCGCTCGCAAAACTCGATCAATACTCGAAACGACTCGATTTAGTATTCTTTTTGCTTCTACGAAACGCTCACCTCTTTTGTCTCGTCCGTCGTCGTGATCATCATCATCATCATATTTATTCATCAGGTCACGGAGGAAGAGTACGCGAAACTCGTCGCGAAGCGACGGAAGGAAAACGCAAACTTTGTGGTCGGCGCGGAAGAGAACGACGAGTACGTCGATATGGGGGAGGAGGAAGATTGGACGCGAGAGAATCCGGCGTACAGAGACGACGAGGGCGACGACGAGGACGGCAGGAATAATGCCAATGCTAGCATGGACGCGGAAGACGAGGATGGAGGAGCAGCGAATGGGAATACAAAGTCAAAGAAGGAGCTCGCGAAGGAGAAGAAGCGCAAACAGTTGGAGAAGGAAAAATTAAAAGCGAGCAAAGGCGTTGGTTTAGCCGGGTTGAAAATGGATATGAAGAAGCGAAAAGCAGAATTGGAGCAGAAGGAAGCGGAAGCGGCAGACGCAGATGCACTTTTGGAGGATATTTTAGCCGGCGTTGATCAAGCCGACGATGACATGTTGGGCGACGCCGGAGTGAAGTCGTCGTTGAAGAAATCCAAAAAGAAGAAAGCGAAGAAAGCCAAGATTGCGGTCGAAGAGATGGACGCGAAAGCAAAGAAGAAAGCGGCATTTGCAAAGAAGAAGGGCGTCGCGTTTCCGGACAAACCACCTTTGAATGACGAGGATGATGATGCCGTGAAGCCGATGGATGATCATCACGACGATGATATGGGTGCTCCCGCTGCGGTTGCGGACGACGACGACGACGTCGTCGACGGGACGGGCGCGCCGCCAGATGTAAACATGGACGATGATAATGACGACAAAGAGGTTGAAGACGTTGATGTGAAGAAAATGACGACGGCGAAGCAGGCGCTTCCAACGGAAAATAAAGGCGCTGGTGCCGCGATTGCTTACGGAGATTACGACTCCGAAGATGATGAAGAAGACGCCGAGCTAGCCATGCGCGAAAAGCTCGCCGCTGAATGGAAACCCGATTCTGGGCTTCCCGTGGACGATTTTGATAAAACGTTGCCGTTTTACTTTTTGGACGCGCAAGAAGATATTGGTTCCCCAGGTACCGTCTTCTTGTTCGGTAAAGTGCCAACGCGCAGAGAACCGCAAACGAACGTCTTGGATCCTTCTTTGGGCACCGTCTCGTCTTGCGCCGTCGTTAATAACATGCAAAGATGCGTCTTTGTCGTCCCAAGACTTGAGTTTACGCCGCACTCGTTGGACGAAAGCAACGAACTCAAGACGCTGGAGGAGAAAGCGAACGCGAAAGATGCGTCCAAAGCAGACAAAGTCGCTCTCTTGAAATGGTTGCAAGTGAAAACGAAACCAATCAAGGACGAATTGAAGAAAATCATGAGCGAAAGAGGCGTCGATAAGTACACGATGAAACCAGTCTATCGTAAGTATTGCTTCGATAGAAACGATATTCCAAGCGGCGGTCAGTATGTGATCAAGCTGAAGTATTCGTACTTGAACTCTGCGTTACCGTCGGATATCAAAGGCGAGACTTTCTGCGGCGCCTTGGGCACGCAAACGAACGCGTTGGAACACCTGATTGTGAAATCGAAAATCATGGGTCCCTCTTGGTTGGCTTTACACAACGCCGAGATTGTTCCGCAAGCAACTTTGAAGGACAAAGAAGCCATGAAGTCATGGTGTAAGCTTGAAGTTAATTTGCAGAACGGACATAAGTCTGTCCGAAACCCGACGTTGGAGGCTATCGAGGCACTCGGCCTCGGCGGCCAGCAGCGCGAGCCGCCGACGGTGATTGTCGCCGCGTTGAAATTGCAAACGGTTGTCAATCATAAAACGAACGCAAACGAGATTTGCTCTGCGTCCGTCGTGTATTTGCAAGACGTGCGAGTGGATGTCGGTACGGATTGCCGCGCGGATGTGAATGATACGAATAGGAGAGAATGGGAAAAGAAAGCGAGACACTTTTCGCTGGTGCGCAAACTCTCTGGCGGTAACTGGCCGTCGGGCTGGGAGCAACACGTTGCGAACGAAAACAAGACGAACAATGTCGCCAAACGTACAAAGTCGATCGTCCTTTCCGCGCAAGCAGACGAGCGAGGGTTGTTGTCCATTCTGTTGGCTCGACTATCGCAAATCGATGCTGATGTTATTTGCGGGCACAACGTCGCCGGTTTCGATGTGGACGTGTTGTTGAACAGGTTGAGAGAAAACAAAGTCGCGCACTGGTCCAGAATCGGTCGATTAAAACGCACGAGATTTCCAAATTTATCCGGTGGGAACCAAGGCTCTTTTGGCGGTGGCGCGAGCATTGGTGCGCTCTCGTGCATGTCCGGACGCTTGTTAGCGGACACGTACCTCTCGGCACGCGATTTGTTGAAGGAAGTTTCATACACTTTGACCAATTTGATGAAAACGCAATTCGACGAAAATAGAGCTGAAATTCCGCATCAAGACGTTCCATTACAGTTCAACTCTACGCAAACGTTGTGGCAGTTGACCAAGAACTCGGAAACGGATGCGTATTATTCGTTATGGTTGATGTTGCACTTGCAAGCGCTGCCGTTGACGAGACAGTTGTCGAACATTGCCGGAAACACGTGGTCGAAGACGTTAGGACACACGCGCGCCCAACGCGTCGAGTTCTTGTTTTTGCATGAGTTCCACAAGCGTAAATACATGGTTCCGGATCGTTTGTCGGCCAAGGAAAAGAGACGCGTTCAAGCTGCCGAGGCGAAGAATGGCAATGGCGATAAAGATGTGGACGATAAAAAAGGTCCGCAATACTCTGGTGGTTTAGTTCTTGAACCGAAGAAAGGTTTGTACGATAAGTACGTCTTGATGTTGGATTTCAACTCGTTGTATCCGTCTATCATCCAAGAGTACGATATTTGTTTTACAACTGTCAAGAGAGGTAAAGACATGGCCGGTTTAGCCCCAGAGCTTCCTCCGCCGGTTCTCGGAAGACCGGGTGGAGAAAACGCCGCCGTTCTTCCGCAAGTCATTTGCAAGTTGGTTCAACACAGAAGAGCGGTAAAAGAACTCTTGAAAAAAGAAACGAATGTTTACATTCGCGCGCAATTAGATATTCGGCAGCTGGCTTTGAAACTTACCGCGAACAGTATGTACGGTTGTTTGGGTTTCAGCGCGTCTCGCTTTTACGCCAAACCGCTCGCCGAGTTGATCACCGGTCAAGGTCGTGAAATTTTACAATCCACCGTAGATTTGGCGCAAAACTTATCCTACGATGTCATCTATGGCGATACTGATTCTATCATGATCAACACGAACAAAGATAACTTGGAAGAAGTGCGCAAAGTTGGGCAAGAGGTCAAACGAGAAGTTAACAAACGCTACAAACTTCTCGAGATTGAAATGGATGGATGTTATCGCTCGATGCTTTTGTTGAAGAAGAAAAAATACGCCGCAGTTGTCGTTGAACCATCCATGCACGAGGGCAAAACGATATACGTAGAGCGCATTGAGAAGAAAGGCTTAGATACCGTTCGTAGAGATTGGTGTAAGCTCGCGAAAGATGTCGGGGATACGTGCTTGGATGAAATTTTTCAGAAACGCGCGGTTGAAGACACGGTAGAGAAAATCCACGACGCGTTGAGAGAGGCGAGAACGAAAATGGTGAACAACCAAGTCAACGTAGAATCGTACATCGTGACGAAACAATTGACAAAATCACCGAGAGATTACCCGGACGCGAATTCGCAGCCGCACGTTAAGGTTGCCTTGCGTCGCATCGAGCAAGGTAAACAAGACGGCGTCAATGCGGGCGAGACCGTGCCGTACATCATCTGTTGCGAGGTGAAACCAGAAGACGAGAAGGACATGACGAACGACGCCATTGCTAATGGACACGCGTCGTCAAAGTCTGGAGGCAAAGGATTAGCCGAGCGCGCGTTTCATCCGGAAGAATTGCAAGAGAATCCAAACTTGAGAGTCGATTTGCACTACTACTTGACGCAACAGTTGCACCCGGTTATTTCTCGTTTGTGCGCTCCAATCGAAGGTACGGATGCCGCGCGATTGGCGGATTGTTTAGGCTTGGACGCTTCCAAATTTGCTGCGAGAAATGTCGGAGCCGACGATGACGACATGAACGCGAACCGATACGCGGCGTGCTCGTTAGATGACGACGCGATGTATGAAAAGTGCGAACCGTTGAAGTTGTTTGCGAGCGACGGCAAGACGGAGTTTACGTTTCCGGGCGTCCGAGACATTCTTCTCGGTAAAATTTCCTGCGCTGACGCGTTGAAACCGCCGAGTGCCAGAGGTGTCGTCAGTGCCACTGAGGATAAAGAAAATACCACCACCACTTCTGTGAAAACACCGCAACCGAAAACGCTGGGATCTGGAACGGCCGCGACAACGCCGGATGCCGCGACGACGCAAAAGAGTAAAACGGACGCTTCGGCAACAACAACAATTCAACCGCTTTCCGCCGCTGCTTTTACGAATCAAGTCACCTTACAAGTACGCAAAACGATCCAAAAGTATTACGCACAAAAGTTGCGTTCCGACGATGAATTGTACCCTTGCGAAACCAGAGACATCACGTTGAAAGCGGTGGGAGACGTCGAAGTCGGCACGAAACCGTTGAATACCATTTGCTCTGGCGTCATGAAAAAATCGTTCGAAGAGAGAGAGTTGTACACGCAACTCGTCCATTTCAAACGTTTGTTGAGCAGAAAAGACGCGTTGGGTAGAATTAAAGACCAAACTATTCGTGGCACTTGCGAAAAGAACATCACGAAGGAAATGAGAACGGCTTTGGATTTGGCGAAGGACGAAGTCGAGGAAGTGTTGAATTTGAGCGCGTACAGATGGGTCAACTTGAGCACTCTGTTCGGCTTCTAAAAATCTTCAACATCATTGTCACATATTATTATATTAATAAATACATATATATTTCATAAAAGAAGATTACCAACAAGTGTATGTGTAGTAGTACATTCTTATCTTTACATCTATTTTCTTTCTGCTTCTCTCTATTTCTCCCTCTCTCTATTTCAACCTCCAACCTCATCACCTTTCCAACTGGTGCTTCTCATCCGTTAACGGCACGTAGACAACCCCCATTTCGTCTTTATATTTAATTTCTCCTTTCTCGTTCTTATCAATCACCATCAACGATTGACTCTCGTCTTCTTTCCCAACCGGTATAATCAATCTCCCCGGCGAAGCTAACTGCGAAAGCAACGCCTCGGGGACTTCCGGAGCTGCCGCTCCGACGTGTATCAACGCGTAAGGTGCGAACGCTTCGTAGCCAAGTCTTCCGTCTCCCTTGGTAATCGTTATCAATCCACTCCGTAGCATCTCTTCCTTCCCGTCTTGTTTTAAATTCTCGATCGATTGATCCACCAACGACTGGACGTGTTCGATACCGACGACTTTTGATGATGAGCCATTTTGTTGTATCATCATCTCGGCAAAACAGGCGACCAAGTATCCGGATCCAGACCCAACGTCCAACACCCTCCCATTACCATACCCACCACTAATATCATCATCATTTACTACTAAATACTCTTTCGAGAGTTCCAAACACATCGCGTGCATGTGCGGCGCGCTAATCGTCGCGTTCGACCCAATCTGAAGCGGATGGTCCCGGTACGCTGATTCAGCGTCAGCGGACTCTACGTAACACTTCCTGTCCACTTTTCGCATGGCTTTCCCAACTGTATCTCGACTCACGATTAAGTTCTTCTTTTCTAAAGCGTCGATTAACGAGTCGTTGGTGGAAGTGCCGTGCGATCTCCAACTCATGTTATTATATCTCTTCTTCTTCTTACTGGTAGTTGTTGAAAATAGATACACAAAAGTAACGAACTCTTCTCTCTCACTCTCTCGCTCTCTTCTCTCTTTCTCTTTGTGATGGGTGTCTTTGTTCGATATTTTTTGTGTGAAAAAAATGCAAATTCATGCCTCTCTCTCTTCGTGTCCCGTCGTCTCCCTGTCTTGCTTGGAAAAGAAAAATTCGCCACCCAAAAGGAGAAAAGAACCAACGGATCGATTATTTTCAGAGAAGAGATTAAATACACTCGAACCTCTCTCTTCAAAAAAATCATCGTCCACGCGCGTGTTTAACACACACACGCGTGCACACACACACGCACGTCTCTGTCTCTCTCTCGATCTGATCGTGAATTGTCCGAGCACTGTTGTTGTTGTTGTTGTTGTTGTGAGCTTAGTGTATTCTTGTCCTCTCTTCTCTCTTTCTTAAGAAAAAAATCATCTCTCAAAGAGAAGGGGAAGACGACTGAGGACCACCCAAAAACAGTCGCGGCGGTTCAAATCACAGTCGAGAGATCAAATTTCTAATACTAATCTTTCTTGAAGAAGAAGTTAAAGAAGAATCTTTACGCGAGTAAAAGAGAGGATTTAAACACCACCTAAAACCTCCCCGCGTTGTGCTTCCGTTTGGAACGACTTTGAGCGATATATATAAGAAAGATTAAAGAAAGATGATGATGACGGATCAAAACGACTCTTTCTCGCTGAATCGTCGCGATCATCATCATCATTCTTTGACAACAAAAACGAGTTTAAGGAAGAAGATGAGGAAAAGCACGACGACGATTCAGACGACAAATAGAAGAAATTTGGCGATGAAAATCGTTTTGATGATGGCGTTTATGTTTTTAGGAGGAAGCTTTGAAAGAAGCGTTGGAGGAAGATCTTCTGGATCCTCTTTTAAAACCAATAAAGGAGGAGGAGGAAAAGGATTCTTCTTGTTGGCGAATGCGCAAGAGCCGTCTCCGCCGCCGAGTCCGCCGCCGTCTCCTCCCCCATCTCCTCCGTCGCCACCGCCACCGAGTCCACCTCCGAGTCCACCACCATCGCCTCCGCCACCACCGTCGCCGACTCCACCGCCGTCGCCGCCGCCAAGTCCGGCATCCGCCTCGGCTGCTTTGCGCATTTACTTGAACGGCTACAGTAAGGAAGAATTCGAGGTGAACGAGGTGTCGGCTTTGTTTCGAAGCGGGATGATTGCGTTCTTCAAGAACGCCTCGGATGGAGCAAACGTGCCGGCAGCGGTTGAGTTCGTAGAAGTTGTCGACGTTCGAGCGCCACCGCCTCCGAGTCCACCACCGTCTCCACCACCGTCTCCACCGCCGAATCCGCCACCGTCGCCGCCGCCATCTCCGCCACCACCGAGTCCACCACCGTCGCCGCCTCCATCGCCGCCGCCATCGCCGCCGCCGCCATCGCCACCGCCGTCTCCACCACCTTTGCCGCCGCCGTCTCCACCGCCTTCACCTCCGCCGCCGCCGTCTCCACCGCCTTCGCCTCCACCGAGCCCGCCGCCGTCTCCACCGCCGCCGAGCCCACCACCGAGTCCGCCGCCTTCGCCTCC
>Ga0114997_10001841_pt1 | contig 17341 bp, 15 predicted proteins | sample ArcticOcean_MG_C_2_FD_87045 | JGI IMG/M metagenome (GOLD analysis project Ga0114997, IMG submission 87045) | Marine microbial communities from western Arctic Ocean - ArcticOcean_MG_CB4_136 | ecosystem: Environmental > Aquatic > Marine > Oceanic | place: Arctic Ocean: Canada Basin | collected...
AAGTTATACAAATTACAAAATCAATTAGTCAAAGATGGTATTGAAGTTATTTCTGAAGAAAGTGAATTTGTTCATGTTTCCGGACACCCAAATAGAGAAGATCTTAGAGAAATGTATGATTGGGTAAAACCTAAGTGTGCTATTCCTGTTCATGGTGAGCACAGACATATGATTGAACACATGAAATTTGCTCATGAAATGAATGTTCCTAACCCCGTACAAGTTGAGAATGGAGATATAGTAAAACTATTTCCGGGAAAACCAATAGTTTATGACAAGGCTCCAAGTGGAAGACTTTTGCTTGATGGAAATATTAGTGTTGAAGAGGATTCTCAATCAATTAAGGATAGAAAAAATATAAGTGCTAATGGATACATGGAAGTTACTATTATGATTACACCCAAAGGTAATATTCATAAATTACCAATTGTTACCTTTAGAGGTTTACCCGTTAACGATACAGATGAATTTCTTTTTGGACTAGAAAATGAAATAGAAAATACATCAAAAGCCTTTTCAATGAACAGCAAAAAACAAGAATTTAATCTAATCAACGCTCTTAAAATTGTTTGTAGAAAATACTCTAAGGAAAAAACAGGGAAAAAACCGTACATCAATATTAACTTAGTGAGAATTTAATTGAATATTTTCATTTTAGAATCATAATAACTAAAATGTATATATCCAAATCATTTATACCAATTCTAAAAAACAACCCATCAGAAGCTAAAATTAAATCACACCAACTTATGCTTAGAGCTGGAATGATAAAGCAATCTTCAGCAGGTATTTATTCTTGGCTCCCACTTGGTTTTAAAGTAATGAAGAAAATTGAAAAAATTGTAAGAGAAGAACAAAATAAAATCGGTGCACAAGAAATATTAATGCCCACAATTCAGTCTAGTGAAATTTGGAAAGAAAGCGGAAGATATGAAGATTATGGAGAAGAAATGTTACGTATTAAAGATCGTCAAAATAGAGAAATGCTTTATGGTCCAACTAATGAAGAATTAGTAACAGACATTTTTAGATCAAGCATAAAATCCTATAAATCTTTACCTCAATTATTATACCATATTCAATGGAAATTTAGAGATGAAGTAAGACCTAGATTTGGAATTATGCGTTGCAGAGAGTTTTATATGAAAGATGCATATTCGTTTGATATAAATGATGAGGAAGCATTTTTTTCATATAATAAATTCTTTTTAGCTTATTTAAAAACATTCAAAAAATTAAAACTTAAAGCCATACCAATGGCTGCTGATACGGGACCTATTGGAGGAAATCTTTCACATGAGTTTATTATTTTAGCTGATACTGGTGAAAGTAAAATTTTTACTGACAAGAGGATTTTTGATTTAGATAGCAAAGGCACCGTTATAAATAAAAAATCATTAGAAGATTTAAGAAAAAAATATGAAAAATTTTATTCAGTTACTGATGAAAAATTTAATAAAGATGAATTTGAAAAAAAGGTTACAGAAGAAAATAGGTTAATTACTAAAGGTATTGAAGTGGGCCATATTTTTTATTTTGGTGACAAATATTCAAAACCTTTAAATGCTGCAGTTGATCTTCCAGGTGGAAAAAAAAGCTTTGTTAAAATGGGATCTTATGGAATTGGTGTATCAAGATTGGTAGGTGCAATTATTGAGGCAAAATATGATGATAAAAAAGAAATAATGAAATGGCCATTTTCTATTACCCCTTATGAACTTGCAATAATTCCAATGATTAATAAAAATGATACATCAACATTAGAGACAGCAAAAAATGTTTTTAAACACTTCGAAACTAACAACATTGATTCAATCATAGATGATACAGATGAGAATCTTTCATCTAAAATCAAAAAATTTAATTTAATAGGTATACCGTATCAAATTATAATAGGAAAAAAATCAGAAGATGACTTGTTGGAGTTTAAAGAAATAGATAAAGACCCCCAATATTTAACAATAAATCAAATAACTAAAATTTTAATCGAACAAAAAGCAAAGAATTGATCTCTATATTAGAAAAAGAAATTACATTTAGATTTTTAAAAACTAGAAAAAAAGATGGTTTTTTGAACATTATTTCTATTTTTTCATTTATAGGAATAAGCTTAGGTGTTGCGGTCTTAATAATTGTCATGTCAGTTATGAATGGTTTCCGTAGTGAATTAATTAATAAGATAGTCGGTTTTAATGCCCATGTTACAGTTAAACCTTACGAAAAATCTATCGATAAGAATAAATTAGATAATAATACTCTTAATTTAATATCAAATGAATTAGTTTTTAGTAACTCAGGAGAAGCAATTGTAATTAATAAAAATTATACAAAAGGACTAGTTTTAAGAGGATATAGTGAAAGAGATTTTTTAAAACTAGAAATTACTAAAAATAAAAAATTAGTTGGAACTCCAGAAAGTTTAGTTAATAATAATATATCGATTGGTAAAGAATTAAGTTTTACTTTAAATTTAAAAATAGGTGACAAATTAACAATTATGTCTCCAGCTGGTATAGAAACAATAATTGGAAGTTTACCTAAACAAAAAACTTTTATTGTTAATTCTATCTTTGATAGTGGCTTAGCCGATTTTGATAAAAACATAGCTTTTATCAACCTAAAAACTTTAGAAAAATTTTTTGATTATGATAAAAAAGACCGAAACTTAGAAATATATTTAAAATATCCATCTAAAATTGAACCAATCAAATTGAAAATACAGAAAATTTTTATGGATGATATTGTTTATACGTGGTCCGACATGAACAGTTCTTTATTTTCAGCACTGAAAGTAGAAAGAAACGTAATGTTCATAATTTTATCTTTAATTATAATAGTAGCAGCTTTTAATATTATTTCTGGCTTAACAATTTTAGTAAAAAATAAAACTAGAGAAATAGCCATCTTAAAATCCATTGGTGTATTAAATAAATCTATAACTAAAATTTTTTTCTTAATAGGTGTAATTATAGGAACATCAGCAACTATTTTTGGAATATTTTTAGGGGTAATGTTTTCTTTATACGTTGAAAATTTAAGAGAATTTTTAAGTAATACTTTTAATATCAGTTTATTTCCTGAAGAAATTTATTTTTTAAATCAAATGCCCTCAGAAATAAACCCTACATCAATTTTTATAATTTCAATATGTTCAATTTTGATTACAATTTTAGTTTCTATTTTTCCTGCAATGAAAGCTTCCAAGTTAAATCCAGTAGAAGGTTTGAAATATGAATAATCTTCTAACCTTAAATAAAATTTCTAAATCTTTTATAGCTACTAAAAAAATTACTGTTCTAAAAAAAATAAATTATAAATTTGTAAAAGGTAAAATTTATTCTTTAGTTGGACCGTCCGGATCTGGGAAATCTACACTATTAAATATTTTATCATTAATTGACAGACCATCATCTGGAATTCTAAAAATTGAAAATAAAGATATAAATTTCTCTAATTCAGTATATAATGACAAAATTAGAGCAAGCATGATTGGAATTGTCTATCAACAGAACAATTTACTACCTGACTTTACAGCTTTAGAAAATGTATACCTTGCTAATTTAGCTTTAGAAAATAATAAAAATATAGCTATTAAAAAAGCAACTACACTTATAAAAAAAATGGGCTTATTAAATAGAATAAACCATTATCCTTCACAATTGTCAGGTGGAGAGATGCAACGAATAGCTATAGCTAGGGCCTTAATAAATGATCCTCAAATCATACTCGCTGATGAACCAACTGGTAGTCTAGACCAGTCTACAGCTAAAGAAGTTTTTAACACTTTATATAAACTCAAAAATTCTAATAGAGTAATTATTTATGCAACTCATAATAGATTTTTTGCCAATATGGCAGATTGTAAATTAGAAATGATTAATGGTAATATAAAAACCATTAATGTTAAAATCAAATCATAATAAATTTAATCATTTAAAGATCCATACACAATATTCTATTTGTGAAGGAGCTATTAAAATTGAAGATTTAAAACATTATTGTAAAGAAAATAAAATTACTAGTTTAGGAATTTCTGACACATCTAATTTGTGTGGTGCATTAGAGTTTGCAGAAAATATATCAAAAATTGGAACACAGCCAATTATTGGAACACAAATTAATTTTAAATTTGAAGACACAATAGGACTTCTATCTTTAATAGCTCTCAATGAAAAAGGTTATAAAAAAATTATTGAATTATCGTCAAAATCATATCTTGAAAATGAAACCCTTTTTGATCCTCACCTTGATATTAAAGAATTACTAGTTAATTATGACGGTGTACTATTATTATCAGGTACGATAAATGGTCTCTTTGGAAAATTATTTAAAAAAGGAAGATTAGAAGAAATTTCAAAAATTTATAGTAAGTTACAAAAAATATATACTGATAGTTTTTATTTAGAAATCCAAAGACACGGAGATGAAAATGAAATTGCATTTGAAAAATATAACTTAAAACAATCACTTGATATTCAAATACCTATTATTGCTACAAATGAAGTTTTTTACTTAAATAAAGATATGCATGAAGCACATGACGCCTTAACCTGTATTGGTACCAAAACCTACGTTAATGAAAAAAATAGAGCCAAATATAGTGACCAACATTATTTTAAATCAAATGAGGAGATGTTAAAACTATTTTCTGATTTACCTGAAGCCTTAGAAAATAATTTTAATATTCCTTTTAGATGTAATTTTAAACCCCAATTTTCTAAACCTGTATTACCTAATATTAGCTCTGAAAAAGGTGGTAGTGCAGATGAAATACTTAAAAATGAATCTTATGACGGCTTAAAGAAAAAGTTTTTAAAAGTGTTCAAAGTTGAAAATAAAGATTTGGTACAAAATGAAAAATTTCTTAAATATAAAGATAGGCTAGATCATGAATTAAGAATTATCATTGAAATGAAATATCCAAGTTATTTCTTAATAGTTTCTGATTATATTAAATGGGCTAAAAAAAATGATATTCCAGTTGGTCCTGGCAGAGGTTCAGGAGCGGGTTCCTTAGTTGCTTGGTGTCTATCAATTACAGATGTTGATCCAATAAAATTTAATCTAATATTTGAAAGGTTTTTAAACCCAGACAGAATATCGATGCCAGATTTTGATATAGATTTTTGTGAAGAAAAAAGAGACTTAGTTTTTAAATATTTAACAACAAAATATAAAGATAGTGTTGCTCATATTATTACGTTCGGAAAGCTTAAAGCAAGAATGGTTATTCGCGACGTTGGTAGAGTACTGGGATTACCATATGGATTTGTGGATAGCATCTCAAAAATGATACCTTTTGATCCTTCGAGACCTCAAAGCTTAACTGAATGCATAAATAGTGAACCAAGATTACAAAAATTAATTAATGAAGACCCTAGAGTTAAAAAATTAACTGATCTTTCTTTAAAATTAGAAGGTTTAAACAGGAATATTGCAACGCATGCTGCAGGTGTAGTTATTGCTGATAAAAAATTAATAGAAATTGTTCCCCTATACAGAGATACATCTTCTAATTTATTATTACCTTCAACACAATTTGATATGTATTCTGCTGAAAATGCAGGATTAATCAAATTTGATTTTTTAGGTTTAAAAACTTTAACCGTTATTAACAGAACACAAAAACTTATTAATAAAAAAGTTAAAAATTTTACAATTGAAAATATTGATTTTGAAGATCAAAAAGTTTTTGATTTACTTTCTAGTGGTAACACAGTCGGTTTGTTTCAAGTTGAAAGTGCTGGAATGCGTGAAGCATTAATACAAATGAAGCCCAATCACATTGAAGATATTATTGCTTTAGTAGCTCTCTATAGACCAGGTCCTATGAGTAATATTCCTGTATATAATGATTGCAAACACGGAAGGCAAACTCCAGATTATCTACACCCATTGCTTGAGGAAATTTTGAAACCCACTTATGGAGTTATAATTTACCAAGAACAGGTAATGCAAATTGCTCAAAAACTCTCTGGCTTTACAGCTGGTGAGGCCGATATTTTAAGAAGAGCTATGGGAAAGAAAAAAAGAGCCGAATTAGAAAAACAAAAACAAGGTTTTATTGCTGGAGCATTAAAAAATGGAATAAATAAAGAAGTTGCTGCCAGTATTTTTTTAAAGATCGAACCATTTGCAGAATACGGCTTTAACAAGAGTCATGCCGCGGCATATGCAATTATTTCATATCAAACAGCTTTCCTAAAAACATACTATCCTTATGAATTTTTAGCTGCATCTATGACTATGGATTTATCTAATCAAAATAAATTAAGCGAATTCCATGAAGAGCTTAAAAGAATAAAAATTAAAGTAATAAGACCAGACATTAATAAATGTTTTGCTGATTTCAAATTTGATGATAATAATTTTTATTATGCTCTAGGCAGTATTAAAAGTGTTGGATATGAAGCTATTTCTAATATTGTTAAAGAAAGAATTAAAAATGGTGAGTTTAAATCTATTAATAATTTTTTAAACAGAGTAAAGCCTAAAGATATTAATAAACTTCAATTAGAAGGGCTTGTTAAAGCAGGAGCTTTTGATAATATTCAAAATAATAGACAGGCACTATTTAACTCTATACCAAACTTTATACTTAAAACTAAAAATATTTTTGAAAACAAAGCAATTAATCAAATAGATCTTTTTGAAGCAGATGAAGTTCAAGATAACGATATTGTATTAAATATTGAAGATTGGAAATTTGAAGAAAGATTATCCAAAGAGTTTGAAGCTGTAGGTTTTTTTATTTCAGATCACCCCTTAAATCAATTCAAAGAAATCTTTAATGATTATAAGATTGTCGATTATACTAAATTTAATTCTGACAATGACATAAAAGATGCCAATATAGCGGCAACACTTTTAAAAATTCAAGAAAGAAAAACTGCTAAAGGAAATTCTTATGCAATTATCAAATTTACAGATTTAGTTAGCGTATTTGAACTTTTTATTTTTTCTGATACTTTAGAACTTAATCGTGAAATTTTAATTGAAGGTAATTCTTTAATATTAACTTTGATTAAAAATATATCCAAAGAAGAAAATAGATTTAAAAGAATTAATGTACAAAAAATAGCATCTCTTAAAGATCTATTCAATAAACCAGTGTCTGAAATTATATTTAATATTAAATCAATCGATGAAATTGATAAAATTTCAAATATAATTAAAAATAAAGGCTCAACTGAAGTTAAAATTAACCTCAATGATGGTAAAAACGAACTTCTATTTAAGCTAAAGAATAAGCGTTTTATTGATAGAAAATCGATAAATTTGCTTAGAAAAGATGATATTTCAACGATTATTCAATAAAAAACACTTGTTTGTTTTAAAAATAATTTGTAAACAACTATTAATTAAATTAACTCGCACACAGTTTGTGGTTTTAAACCTCCGGTCCTTTAATGGAAATTACTGTGGTGGCATAACCGGGAATAAATATGAAAATACCAACAATTACTATAAATCAATTATTAGAAGCTGGCGTTCACTTAGGGCATAAAACTTTAAGATGGAATCCAAAAATGAAAAAATACATTTTTGGTAGAAGAGATTCAATACATATTATTGATTTAACTAAAACTCTAGAATTAGCAAACATTGCATTAGAAAAAGTTTATAAAACAATATCCGAGAACGGAAAAATTTTATTTGTATCAACTAAAAAACAAGCTTCAGAGTCAATTGCCGAAGTTGCAAAAGAAACTGATCAATATTTTGTCAATTATAGATGGTTGGGTGGCATGTTAACTAACTGGGGAACAATATCTGGTTCAATTAAAAAATTAAAAAAAATTGATGTTGATTTAGTTTCTGAAAATAGAGGATTTACTAAAAAAGAACTTCTTAAAATGAGTGTTTTAAGAGATAAACTTCATAGATCTTTAGGTGGAATAGCTGAAATGAAAAAAATTCCAGATCTTGTATTTATTATAGACACAAATTATGAATCGTTAGCTATAAAAGAGTCTGTAAAATTAGGTATTCCTATAATCGCAATATTAGATTCAAATTCTGATCCAGAAGGTATTGATTATCCAATTCCTGGTAATGATGATGCTAGAAGAGCAATTGATTTATATTGTTCATTAATTAAAGAAACTATTAATAATGCAAAGAAATCTGCACCTAAAGTTACTGAAGAAAAACCAGTGATTGATAATAAAAAAAAAGAAAAAACAATTAAAACAAATTTAGACGTAGATAGAGCAAAGCTTGATGCAAAAATTGCACAAAAAAAAAAACTAAATTAAATTAATAATATGAGTGATATCGAAAAAGTAAAAAAATTAAGAGGAGTTACAGGTGTAGGTTTTAAAGATTGTAATTTAGCCATAAAAGAGTCAAAGGGAGATTTAGATAAAGCAATTGAAATTTTAAGAGTGAAGGGTATATCCAAGGCATCTAAAAAGATGTCTAGAGATGCAAAAGAAGGAGTTGTAGCAACAAGTGGTGATGATATTAAAACATCTGTAATTGAACTTAATTGTGAAACTGATTTTGTTGCAAAAAATGATGACTTTGTTTCGTTCACAAAAGAACTAAGTGAATTAAATAATGAAAATAATTCTAATTTAGAAAAATTAAATAAATCTAAAATGAAGAATGGACAAACAGTTGAAGATAGTCTTGTTGCATTAATTGCAAAAATGGGTGAAAAAATAACCATAGGTAGAGTTAAAACTATTAATCACTCAGGTGCTCGAAATTTTAATTATCTTCATACTGTTGTTAAGGATAATTTATCTAAACTAGCTGTTGTCGTCTCCATTGAAACTAGAGACACTTCTGATAATATTAAATCTTTTGGAAAACAACTTGCCATGCATGTTGCTGCTTCTAATCCATTAGCTCTTGACTCAACTTCCATAGATAAAGAAATTTTAGATAATGAACAGAACTTAATAACCGAAGAATTAAAAAATTCTGGTAAACCCCAAGATATTACCGAAAAAATTAGCTTAGGAAAAATCAATAAATTTAAAGAAGAAAATTCCTTATTAACTCAATCTTGGGTTATGGAGCCTAAAAAAAAAGTACAAGATATTTTAAAAGAACTTAGTATTAATGATTTGAAAATTAAAGATTTTTATAGATTAAAAATTGGTGAATAAATGTTTGATGATAACGGTTACAATCAAAAAATGGGAAAAACACTAGATGTTTTTACTAAGGAATTAACCTCACTACGAACGGGTAGAGCAAATGCTGCTATGCTTGACCTTATAAAGGTCGACGTATATGGACAAAAAATGCCTATTAATCAACTTGCTAGCGTAACAACTCCAGAACCTAGAATGATCAACATTCAAGTTTGGGACCTTAATAATGTATCTTTAATTGATTCAGCTATTAAAAAATCAGAGCTTGGATTAAATCCGCAAATTGATGGTCTACTTGTTAGATTACCTGTTCCAGATTTAAGTGAAGAGAGAAGAAATGAAATTAAAAAAATGATTAAGTCTATGGGTGAAAAATGCAAAGTATCTATTAGAAATATTAGAAGAGAAGCAAATGATGATTTAAAAAATCTTTTAAAATCAAAAGAATTAAGTGAAGATGATGAAAAAAAATTTGAGAAAACAGTTCAAGCATTCACTGATGAAAACATAAAAAAGATTGACGAAAAAGTAGAGTTAAAAGAAAAAGAAATAATGACGATATGAACCCCATTAATCATGTTGCCATTATTATGGATGGAAACGGTCGTTGGGGTATCAAAAATAAAAAATCAAGAAATTTAGGTCACAAGGCTGGCTTAATTACTGTAGAAAATATAATAGAAGCCACAATAAAAAAAAATATTAAATATTTAACACTTTATGTTTTTTCAACAGAAAACTGGAAAAGACCTAAAAAGGAAGTAAATTTCTTATTCAAACTTTTAGAAGAATTCTTAATAAAAAAAACGGTAAATTTAAATAAAAATGATATTAAACTGAAAATTATAGGTGAAAAAAAACTATTTTCAAAAAAACTTATAAAAATTTTATTAAACTCAGAAAAAATTACAAGTAACAACAAAAAATTACAAATTAATTTAGCTTTAAACTATGGTTCAAGAAATGAAATTATTAATGCTATTAGTATAATTAATAAAAAAAAAATTACTATAAACGCATCAAACATAAAAAAGAATTTATACACATCTAACATTCCTGACCCTGAGTTACTAATAAGAACAGGGAATACTAACAGGTTAAGTAATTTTTTACTTTGGCAGGTTGCATATGCCGAAATTTTTTTTGTTAAAAAAATGTGGCCGGATTTTAAAGTAAGTGATTATTATAAAATATTGAATAATTTTCAAAATTTAAAAAGAAATTTTGGAGCACTTTAATTATGAATGAATTAAAAAAAAGATTTTTAACATCATTTTTCTTAATTATTATTTTAGCAAGTATGTCTATTTATAACTATATTTTTATTTCCAGCCTCATAATAATTTCTTGTGTTATCTGGGTTGAATTAAATAGTATGTTTATAAAGATTTTTAAAAATTATTATTATAAAATTTTAATTAATTTTTTATCATTAATTTATATTTTTTATTTTATTTGGCTTAGCATAAATACATTACATTCCTATGATACAAAAGTTATTTGGATATATTCAGTTTTGATATGTATTATGTCTGATATTGGTGGATTTGTATTTGGTAAAACTTTTAAGGGCCCAAAGCTTACGAAGATAAGTCCAAATAAAACTTTTTCAGGTATGATTGGTGCCTTTATTTTTTCTTTATTATTAATGATGGTCTATTATTTTACAATTGATAACAGCGATTTTTTTAAATATTTAATTATAACTTTAATTATTTCAAGTATATCTCAATTAGGTGATATATTTATTTCTTTTATAAAAAGAAAAGCAAAAGTTAAAAATTCAAGTGATATTTTACCTGGTCATGGTGGTTTACTAGATCGTGTTGATGGAATTATTTTTGGAATACCCGTGGGTCTTAATTTGGAAGGCTTTTTTTAAATATGAAAAAAACAATTACTATACTTGGATCAACAGGATCTATAGGTAAATCTACAATTGATATTATTTTAAAAAATAAATCAAATTTTAATGTTTTGCTATTAGTTGCAAACAAAAATTATAAAACTTTATATAAACAGGCAATAAAACTTAATTCAAAATACATCTATATTAATGATAAATCTAAAATTAAAAAACTTGAAAAATTAATTGATAATAAAAAAATTAAAATTGTCTATGACTTTGATCATATCTCTAAAATTTTCAAAAAAAAAACTGATATTACCATGAGTGCAGTTTCAGGAATTGATGGATTAAGATATAATCTGATGATTATCAAACATACAAAAAAACTTTTATTAGCAAATAAAGAATCTATAATTTGTGGATGGAATTTAATTAAAAAACAATTAACTAAAAATAAAACAAACTATCAACCTGTAGATTCTGAGCACTTTGCTATTTATGAATTGATGAAAAATATTAATATTAATATGCTTAAAGATATTTATATTACTGCTTCAGGAGGGCCATTTCTTAATAGTAAAATAAAAGATTTAAAAAGAATATCAATTAAAAAAGCTTTAAATCACCCTAAGTGGAAAATGGGAAAAAAAATTTCAATTGATTCAGCTACATTGATGAATAAAATTTTTGAAGTAATGGAAGCCTATAGATTATTTAACTTTTCAAAAAATAAAATTAAAATTTTAATACATCCACAATCATGTGTACACGCTATCATTAATTTAAAAAATGGTGTATCTAAAGCATTAATGCATAACACAGATATGAGAATACCTATTTTATCTTCTATTGAAAGTGACAGTAAAAATTTTAATAAATATAGTCATTTTACAAATTTTAAACTAAGTAATTTTGACAATTTAAGTTTTTCTAATGTCGATAAGAAAAAGTTTTCTTCAATTAGCATTTTAAAAAAAATTTCATTTGATTGTAAATTATTTGATACAGTTTTAATCAGTGCTAATGATGAATTGGTACAAATGTTTTTAGAAAAAAAAATTGAATTTTTAGATATAATTAAAAATTTAAAAAAAATAATAAATTTAAATCAATTTGATCGTTATCGTTACATTTCACCAAAAAATTACACACAAATTTATAATTTAAATAAATATGTACGTTTCAAAACAAGAAGTTTTTGTATATAGTTCGCAAAATGCCAAAAATTATTTTATATTTTTTTTTATTTATTACCTTTTTCACAAAGTTGTGTCTAGCTGATGTTATTACAAAAATTGAAGTTAATGGTAATAAACGAATTACTAAAGAAACAATAATTCTTTTTGGTAACATTAAATTAGGTTCAGATATTAACGATGAAAACTTAGACAAAATTTTAAAAAGATTATATGAAACTAATTTCTTTGAAGACGTTAGTTTAAAGATCACCAATGAAACACTTGTTATTAACTTAATAGAAAATCTTATAATACAAAATGTGAGTATCGTTGGAGTTCCTAGTAAAAAAATTAAAGAAAAAATTTTAGAAATTATTTCATTAAGAAACACAACTTCTTTTGTTGAAAATTCTGCAAAAAAAGATTTTCGCTTAATAAAAAATTTTTTAAAAACTCAAGGATATTATTTTGTTGATCTTAAATCCTCTATTAAAAAAAATTCAAATAATACTATTGATTTAATATATAATATCAACTTAGGTCAAAAAGCTTTGATTGGTAAAATTAACTTTATTGGAGATAAAAAAATTAAAGATAGAAAACTAAGAAACATTATAGTATCAGAGGAAAATAAATTTTGGAAAATTATTTCATCAAAAAAATATTTAGATGAAAATAGAATTCAATTAGATAAGAGGTTATTAAAGAACTTTTATATAAATAAAGGCTATTATAATGTTAAGATTGAAAACTCATCAGCTAAATTTCTAGACAATAATACGTTTGATTTAAATTTTACTATTAGTGCTGGTAATAAGTTTTTATTTAATGAAGGTAAATTAGTTCTTCCAAATGATTATAATCCTAAAAATTTTGCAAAAATTAATGCAGTTTTAAAATCATTAAAAAATGAAGTTTACTCTTATGACACGATTGAAAAAATTTTAGATGAAATTGATCAAATAGCTTTATCTGAACAATTTGAATTTATCGATGCCGTTGTAGAAGAAACAATAATTAGTGATAATAAATTAGATTTTACGGTTATTGTTAAAGAAACCGAAAAATTTTATGTTGAAAGAATAAATATCTTTGGAAATACCATAACGAGAGAAAAAGTTATAAGAGATTTATTTTTTGTTGATGAAGGCGATGCTTTTAACCAAATATTGCACAATAAAACTATTAATAATCTTAAAGCTAGAAACATTTTTGCAAAAGTTAAATCTAGTATCATTGATGGTACAAAACCTAACCAAAAAATTATTAATATTGAAATTGAAGAAAAAGCTACAGGTGAAATATCTGCAGGAGCTGGCATTGGAACTGCTGGTGGTTCGGTTGCTTTTACAATTAAAGAAAACAATTATTTAGGAAAAGGAATTAAACTCAATGCATCACTAACATTTGGAAGTGATACAGTTACAGGAATTTTTGCTGCAACTAATCCTAATTTTAATTATTCTGATAAAGCCTTAACGACAACTTTAGAAAGCTCTGTTAGTGACAAATTAACTTTAAATGGTTACAAAACTTCAAAAACTGGTCTTGCATTTGGTACTAACTTTGAACAATATAAAGATTTTTATATATCTCCAGAAATATCATTATATTTTGAAAATATTGAAACTAACTCAACAGCATCTACTGCCTTACAAAAGCAAAAAGGAGATTTTTTTGACAGTAATTTTAATTATGCTTTAAATTTAGATAAACGTAATTCAGCATATCAACCATCAAAAGGTTTCAGAAGTCTTTTTAAACAAGAGCTACCTTTGATAGCTGATGACAATACTATTAAGAATTCATACGAACTAAAAGCACATCATGAATTTGTTGAAGATTTGGTTGGCTCTTTTACCTTTTTTACTTCTGCTGTTCATTCATTAGCAGATGAAGATGTTAGAATTTCAAAAAGATTATATGTTCCTGGTAAAAGATTAAGAGGATTTCAAGTTGGTAAAGTAGGACCTAAAGATGGATACGAATATGTTGGTGGTAACTATTTAACAGCGATAAATCTTTCTTCAACATTACCAAGAGTTTTAGCCACACAAGAAAACATTGATTTTAGAATATTTTTTGATGCTGCAAATGTATGGCATGTTGATTTTTCAGATAATATAGAAGATTCAAATAAGATTAGAAGCTCAACAGGAATTGGTATTGATTGGTTCACACCTGTTGGACCATTAAATTTTTCTCTTTCACAGGCACTTACAAAAGCAAGTACCGATAAAACAGAAACTTTCAGATTTAATCTTGGTACAACATTTTAATGAAAATATTATTTAAAATTTTATTTTTTATAACATTATTTTTTTATAATAATTTATTATATGCAGATAATAATATTGCATATTTAAATACTGACTTAATTTATAATAAATCTATTGCAGGAAAATTTATTTTAAGTGAAGTTGATAAAATAAATAAAAATAATATTTCAAAATTTAAAAAAATTGAAGAAACATTAAAAAAAGAAGAACAAGAAATTTCAGCACAAAAAAATATACTTGCCAAAGAAGAATATGAGAAAAGAGTTTTATCTTTTAGAAAAAAAGTTACCAAATATAAGTCAGACAGAAATAAATCTATAGCTGATTTAAAAAAAAAAAGAAACAAGGCAATAAGTTCTTTATCTACATCTGTTAATAAAATATTAGCAGATTATTCCGTGGAAAAAAAAATCTCAATTATAATACCAAAAAAAAATATTATTATTGGAAAAGTAGAACTTGAAATAACAAAAGACATATTAGAACTTGTTGATAAAAATATAAAAAAAATTAGTTTAAATTAATGTCAGTATCTTTAAGTAAAGAACAAATTATTAATTTATTACCACATAGAGAACCCATGCTTTTAATTGAAGAATTATTTGATATTAAAAAATTGTTTTCTGCTACTGCAATCGTAAATGTTAAAAAAGATAGCTTTTTTGTTCAAGGTCATTTTCCTGGACAGCCAGTAATGCCAGGTGTTTTAATAGTCGAAGCTTTTGGTCAAGCAGCAGCAGCTCTTACGGCTCATGGAATTGATAAATCTACTTATGATAATAAATTAGTTTTTTTAATGGGCATTGATAAAGCAAGATTTAGAAACCCTGTTATACCTGACTGTAGACTTGAGCTAAATATAGAGGCAACAAGATCACATGGTAGAGTCTGGAAATACAAAGGTGTAGCTTTTGTTGAAGGTAAAAAAATGGCTGATGCCGAATGGTCAGCTACTATTGTTGATAGAAAATAATTAGTAACAATTATTGATAAGTAATTAATTATAATTTTGATAAAAAACTTTATCAATGATCAATCTATTTTTTAAAAACAATGGTCCTTTTAATATAAAAAAATTATTAAAATTATCCTCGATTTCAAATATTCAAAATTTTAATAATTCAAAAATTCTTGATATTAAAGATCTAGTTACAGCAACAAAAAATGATATTACTTTTTTTCATTCCAAAAAATATGAATCTTTAGCTTTTAAAACTAAAGCCTCCTTTTGCGTAACTATTGATAAACTTGCTGATATTTTGCCAAATAATTGTAATAAAATAATAGTAGATAATGTATTAATTTCTACTGCCCAAATTACTAAAATATTTTATCCAGACTCTATTAATGATAATTTTGACAAAAGCGTAAAAGATATTAAAAAAACTTCTTTTAAAAAAAAAGTTAATTTTGGATTAAATGTTCTAATTGGAAAAAATGTTAAGATAGGAAAAAATTGTTCCATAGGTCATAATACTATAATTGAAAATAATGTTATTATAGGTAATAATTGTTCAATTGGTTCTAATGTCATAATTAGAAAAACTATAATTCATAACAATGTAAGTATTCTAGATGGCTGCGTTATTGGAAAAAAAGGATTTGGTTTTTTCCCTAATAAAGAAAAAAATTTTAGATACCCTCATATAGGAATAGTTATTATTAATGAAAATGCTGAAATTGGTTGTTGTACTACAATCGATAGAGGCTCTATGTCAAATACTGTAATTGGAAAAAATACATATTTGGACAATCAAATTCATATAGCTCATAATAATAAAATTGGTAATAACTGTATTATTGCTGGACAAGTAGGTTTTGCTGGTAGCTCTACATTGGGTAATAATGTAATGATTGGTGGTCAAGCTGGTATTTCTGGTCACTTAAAAATTGGAAACAATGTACAAATAGGTGGTGGTAGTGGTGTAATAAAAAATATTTCTGATAACACAAAAGTAATGGGTTACCCAGCTAAAGATTTAAAACAATTCCTAAAAAATAATAAATAAATGATTCACAAAACTACAGTCATAGATCCAAATGCAAAAATATCTTCCAATATAATAGTTGGCCCTTTTTGTGTAATAGGTCCCAATGTTGAAATAGGAGATAATACTATTTTACATTCACATGTAAATATTTCAGGCCACACAATAATCGGAAAGAATAATAAAATTTATCCATTTGCTTCTATTGGAAATGATCCACAGGATTTAAAGTTTAATGGTGAACAAACTAAACTTATGATTGGTGATAATAACACAATTCGTGAATATGTAACTATCAACCCAGGTACTACTAATGGTGGTGGTATAACCAAAGTTGGAAATGATTGTTTGCTAATGATTTCTTCACATATTGCTCATGACTGTATAATTGGCAATAATGTTATTATTGCAAACAATGTACCAATTGGAGGACATGCCAATATAGGTGATAATGTTATTATAGGTGGAAACTCAGCAGTACAGCAATTTACCAGAATTGGTAAAATGGCAATGATAGGTGGAATGACAGGTGTGCTTAACGATGTAATACCTTACGGACTATCAATTGGAAATAGAAATTTTCTTCAAGGTTTAAATTTAATAGGATTAAGAAGAAAAAATATACTTAATAAAGAGATATTGTCTTTATCAGAAGCTTATAAAGAAATTTTTAAGACAGATAAACTAACAAACAATCTAAGTAACTTGAATGTTTCTTTTAAAAATAACTCTTTAGTTAATGATATAATAGAGTTCATTAATGAAGATAAAAGACGTCCGATTTGTACGCCTTTCTCAAAGTAAAATGATAGGATTAATTTTTGGAGATACTGATTTTCCCAAAAAAATACTCAATAAGATAATAAAATTAAAGAAAAATTATTTCATTATTGATTTATCTAAAAATAAGAAATTCAAAAATAATAAAAATTCATATCCA
>Ga0114997_10001843_pt1 | contig 17326 bp, 16 predicted proteins | sample ArcticOcean_MG_C_2_FD_87045 | JGI IMG/M metagenome (GOLD analysis project Ga0114997, IMG submission 87045) | Marine microbial communities from western Arctic Ocean - ArcticOcean_MG_CB4_136 | ecosystem: Environmental > Aquatic > Marine > Oceanic | place: Arctic Ocean: Canada Basin | collected...
CAGGAAAAGATGGAATTTTAAAACCAGGTCTCCCTATCGGAATAACAAAGATAAGTAATAATAAAGTAGGTGTAAAATTATATGTAGACCCAAATCAATTATCTTTTGTAAAAGTTATATTAATAGATAAAGATACTGAAAGTAACTTTTAGTATGGCAATATCCTCGAAAAAATTAACTACATACATCCTTGGGCTCGGTCCAGTTATACTTTTATATTTTTTATCCATCACAGAAACAAGTACAGAGTTCAGTAATTATTTTGAAATTTTATCATTTAATTTACAATTAATTATAGTTTACTATTGGACATTAAAAGCACCTTCAATGTTAGGTAGTGGAAATATTTTTTTTGCGGGAGTGGTCAACGATGTCATTATGGGCTTCCCGTTAGGCACAAGTTCTTTAACTTATTTAGTTACAGCAGTTGTAGCTACATATATAAGAAATGTTACAGTCAATACTTCTCTCATTACTGATTGGTTTACTTTTTTGATAGCAATATTTTTCGCTAATCTAACTTACTTAATCTTAATTTCTAATTTTACTGACATAATTGTTACTTATTTGGATTTATTTTATAATTCTTTTTTTACATTCTTATTTTATCCAATATTTTGGGTTTTATTTAGTAGTTATAAAATGTTATTAAAAGGTGCATCGTAATGAATAAATTTAATCCTTCTTCTGGTAAAAGCGCATCAATTCAAATTAGCAGAAGAATGTTCGTACTTTCAGCAGGAAAAGCAATAGTTTTTTTTGGCATTGTGGGTCGACTAGTTTCTCTCCAAATCACAGAAAGTAAAAAATATAGTACACTTTCAGATAAAAATAGGTTTAGAGAATGGAAGATAGCACCTCGTAGAGGTGTAATAAAAGATTATTTTAATAATGACATAGCTTCTAATGAACAAATTTACCAACTTCATATAACACCTGAAAATACCTCAAACATAAACGAACTATTCTTCAGATTAAAAAATATTTTACATTTAACTGATAAAAAGATTTATTTGATTAAAAGAAAAATTAAAAAACAAAAGCCTTGGGAGCCAATCATAATATCCGACAATCTAAGCTGGAGTGATTTTTCAAGAATAAATCTTTTCTTACACGAACTGCAAGGTGTTGAGCCAATAGTTTCTGTTGCTAGAGTGTATCATGATAAATCTACCTCACATGTAGTAGGGTATGTTGCACAAGTTAGTGTTAAAGATTTAAAAAATAAAGAATATTTAAGAGACATGGCAGTTTCGGGCATAGCAGTTGGAAAAAATGGATTGGAAAATAAGTTAGATAAAGAAATCATAGGAAAAGTAGGTTTTCAAAGATATGAAGTTAATGCGTATGGAAAAAGAATTAGGCAAATAAAAAAAGATGAGGGAAAAGAAGGGGCAAATTACAATATAACGATAGACTTAGAGGTTCAAAAATTTACCGCTGAATTAATAAAAGATTTAGCAGCCTCTGTATGTGTAATGGATATTTATAGTGGAGAAATTGTTGCCATGGTTTCTTCTCCAACGTATGATCCAAATGCTTTTGTTCACGGTGTAAAAAAAGAATATTGGAAAAACCTTTTAAGTCACAGAGACAAACCTCTTTTAAATAAATCAATTTCAGGCCTTTATCCACCAGGTTCCACAATAAAAACAATAGTTGCACTGAGCGCTTTAGAAAATGACATCATTAACCCAAGTAAAACCTATAGATGTAAAGGCGTAATTGAATTACATGGAGAAAAATATCATTGTTGGAAAAAAAAAGGTCATGGGTTCGTAAATATGAGAACCGCAATTAAAAAGTCTTGCGATGTTTATTTTTATGAAATTGCTAGAATACTGGGTGTAGATAGACTGTCAGAAACCGCAAAAAAATTTGGCTTAGGTCAAAGGGTATTAGATGGTTTTATAGAAGAAAAATCAGGAGTTGTGCCTAATACAAGTTGGAAAAAAAAATTTATAGGGAAAAATTGGTACATAGGTGAAACTTTGCACTCTGGTATTGGTCAAGGATATTATTTAACTACACCACTGCAACTATGTTTAATGACAGCACAAATTGCAAATGGTGGGTTTAAAATTAAACCTCACTTAATTGTGGGAGAAAAAAAAAATAATAATCTAAAAAAATATATTCAGTATAAGAATGATAATCCAGACCTTCCTTTACAAACAGACATTGCTATTGCCAATTTTGACTTAGATCCATTATTCAAAAACCAGGAAAATATAAATTTTATTAAAGAAGCTATGTTTGCAGCAACAAATGAAATTGGCGGAACATCTTATCGTTCAAGATTAAAAGGTAAAAAATATATGTTTGCTGGAAAAACTGGTTCATCACAAATTAAAAGATTTACAGAAGAACAAAGAAAAAATGAGGTTAAACAATCTGAGATAGATTATTTAGCTAGAGATCATGCTCTTTATATTGCTTTTGCACCTTACAATAATCCCAAATATGCTATCAGTGTTCTTGTAGAACATGGTGGTTCAGGAAGTAGTGCAGCAGCACCTTTAGCAAAACAAGTTATAAAAAAAGTTATCGAGAGAGATAAGTTAAGAAGTAAAAATGAATTTATAGATAGCGAAATTTAATGTTTACACCAAGATCCATACAATCATCACTTACATTAAAAGGTAAAATTTACTCTATAGATTATATTTTAGCGTTAGCAGTATTACTTCTTGGAATTATTAGTATGTTCGCAATGTATTCAACTGATGGAGGTACTTTCGGCTATCATACAAAAAGCCACATAATTCGATTTACAATATTTTTTCTCTTATTTTTATTTCTTTCCTTTTTGCACGTTAGATTTTGGCACAGCACTGGCTATATAATATATATATTATTTTTTTTACTTCTCTTAGGTGTAAAATATTTTGGTTTAACTTCTTCTGGATCTCAAAGATGGATAAATTTTTACTTTATGAATTTACAACCCTCGGAGTTAATGAAAGTAGGATTAATTTTATTTTTAGCAAAATATTACCATAGGATCCATGCTGAGAATGTTAATAGAATAAAATTTATATTTTTACCTTTAGTTGCATTAATAGCGCCGGTTTTGTTGGTTATAACACAACCTGATTTAGGAACTTCAATTTTAATTGCTATTGGAGGAGTTGTTGTTGTTTGGCTTGCGGGTGTCAGGATAAAATTTTTTGTTTATCTTGGAGTTTTGTTTCTATCATTATTGCCAATTGCTATTTCATTTTTAAAACCTTACCAGAAAGCCCGAATTCTTACTTTTTTGAACCCAGATAGAGATCCTTTAGGTGCAGGTTATCAAATTATTCAATCTAAAATTGCAATAGGTTCAGGTGGATTTTTTGGGAAAGGTTTTCTTAATGGATCACAGAGTTATCTAGATTTTTTACCTGAAAAACATACAGATTTTATATTTACTCTTTTCTCTGAAGAATTTGGATTTTTTGGATCTATATTTATATTGTTACTATATGTTTTGATTGTTCATAGAATAATAAAAATTGGCCACATTACTCGAAACAATTTTGGAAAACTTTATTGTTACGGCTTTGCTACAGCTTTTTTTGTGTATGTTGCAGTAAATATGGGTATGGTCCTAGGGCTACTACCCATAGTAGGAGCGCCATTGCCAATCATGTCATATGGGGGTTCTTCGATGTTAGCAATAATGTTTGGCCTAAGTATCGTGATGTCATGCAAAATCTATAAAGATGTACCGGTTAATTAAAACTCTTATTAACCTATTTTGAGCTATTTTTTTTAAATTAAAGGTTGCAGGCAATTAGTTTAGGTGGTTTAATTTTCACAATTATAAAATGTTTGGATCAAAAAAAGATAAAATTTTTAACGAAAGACAAGACACTGAAAGGTCTTTAATCAGTGAAACTGTGAGTATAGACGGCACAGTAAACAGTTCTGGAGCAATAGACATTGCTGGGTTAATAAAAGGTCCAGTTTTTTCAAAAGAAGTCGTTGTCAAAGAAACTGGCTCAATATCAGGTGAAGTAGAAGCTGACAGAATTGAAATCCACGGGCATTTGGATGGAAAAATATCTGCTGAAAATGTAATTATAGGTAGTACTGGCGTTGTTAAAGGTGATATCGAGTTTAAAAATAATCTTAGAACAGAAGACGGCGCTGACATAGAAGGTTATATTAAAAAAAGCCCAACTGCTGGTAAAAAAGAATCAAGCTCAGCCGGCGATTTTCTATTTTCTAAATCAAAAGAAGACAAAAAACTGAAAAAAAACGGAAAACCTACAAACGGTCAAAAAGATTCCGAAATAACAGCATAATCTACCGCACTGTAATTTACCTCAAGTTTCAATTATAATTTTCTTATGAAAAATTATAAATGTAAATCTGTTGGAATTATTGGAGCTGGAATACAAGGAATATGTATAGGTCTTCAATTAATCAACAAAGGAATTCCAGTTACAATTTTTGATAATACAAATCCTACGGATAAAGAGTTCACTCCAGCATCTTACGGAAACGCAGGACACTTCTCTCCTTATGCTGTTTTACAATTTAACAGGCCAGATATCTTATACGATATTCCTAAAATGCTTTTTTCATCTAATGGTCCTTTATCTTTAAAATGGAATTATGTTCCAAAAATGATTCCTTGGTTTTTACATTATCTAAAAAATTGTAATAAAAAATCTATGCTGCACACTGCAAAGTATATGCATCAAATTTTAAACTTATCTATTGATGCATATGAAGAAATTTTTAGAGAAATTGACATGACCGGTTTATTGGAAAGAAAAGGAATTATTTATATTTGGACAAATAAAAATCTTAAAAGTAGAAATCTTGAAATTAAAGTAAGAGATGATCTTGGGGTTAAACAAAAACTTCTGACACAAAAAGAAGTTTTAAATTTAGAGCCAAATTTAAATCCTGTTTTTGATGCTGGGGTTTTATATAATGATTCTATGCACGCTAAAGACCCACATGGAATTTTAAAAAAAATATTTGAATTATTTCTTAAAAAAGGGGGTAATTTTGTTAAAGAAAATGTTTCTAGTTTAAGACAAATTTCTGACAACGAAACATATATTCAAACAAACACAAAAAAATACAAATTTGAAAAAAGTGTTGTTGCTACTGGTGCTTTTTCTAAAAAATTAACAGATCAATTAGGTGAAAATATTCCTTTGGATACTGAGAGAGGATATCATGTTCACTTTAAAAATATGGATAATTTAATTTCTAGGCCAGTAATTTTTATAGACAAAGGTTTTGGTTTAACACCTATGAATCAGGGATTAAGAGCAGTGGGCACAGTTGAGTTAGGTGGCTTAAAGAACCCACCTTCAAAAAAAAGAATTGAATATCTTATAAAAAGTACAAAAGAACTTTTGCCACAACTTGAAAAGCATGATGATGAATGGTTAGGTTTTAGGCCGACATTACCAGATTTTCTACCGGTCTTAGGTCCATCATTAAAAAATAAAAATATTATTTATGCTTTTGGGCATCATCATTTAGGCTGGACACTAGGTGCAATAACAGGCAAAATTGTTTCTGGAATAGTTGCAGAAGAGAAAACAAATTTAAACTTATCTCCCTACAGCTCTAAAAGATTTAATTAGGAAGAAATTTGTCAAAAAATTATTTAGCTTATAGTTTGTTAGTTGGTACCACTCTAATATGGGCAACTAATTTTATATTAGGAAAGTTTGCTTATTTATTTGAAATACCACCTTTGTCACTTAATTTATTAAGGTGGTGCTTGGTCTGGATAATACTACTACCTTTTACATATAAAGAAATCCTCTCAAACTTTAAATTTATTAGAAAAAATTTTATTTTTTTAAGCATATTAGCTTTAACTAGTGTTAGCGCATTTAATTCATTGGTTTACTCATCCTTGGTATATATTAAAGCTATAGATACAGTATTGATGATTTCTATAATTCCAGTTTTTGTTCTTTTTCTTTCATCTTTATTAAAAATAGAAAAATTTAATATGTTGCAGGCAATCGGTTTAGTAATTTCTTTTTTTGGGGTACTAATTATTATTTTTGAAGCTGATATAAATAAAGTGATAAATTTAAATTTTAACATAGGCCACATGTTAATGTTGTCAGCGGTATTTTGCTGGGCCCTTTACTCCAGTCTTTTAAAAAAAAAGAAATTACCATTTTCTACGTTGGCTTTAGTAGAAATTTTGGCTTCTATAGGTATAATATTTTTAATCCCCCAATTTATTGGTGAACAATTATCAGGCAAAGAAATAAAATTTAACAAAGCTTTTTTTCTAATTTTATCGTTTGTTACAATTTTTGCATCGATAGGTGCATATTACTGTTGGAATAAGTCTATTGAAATTATCGGCCCAAATAAATCTAGTAGCTTCCTTCATTTGATGCCTGTATTCGGTGTAATTTTGGCAATAATTTTACTTAAAGAAAATTTTGAAAAATATCATTTTATTGGAGCTTTATTTATTGTAACTGGTATTTATTTATCGAATAGGAAAATTAATGATTAAAATAGCAGTTTTAGATGATTACCAAGAAGCTTTTAAACAAATCGTTGATACTGAAAGCTATAAGGATAAATTTGATTTTAAAGTTTTCAATGAATCTTTCACTACAGAAGAAGAAGCAATAGTTGCCCTGGAAGAAGTCGAGGTTCTTTTTATAATGCGTGAGAGAACACCAATCACAAAATCATTACTAACTGCACTTCCTAAGTTGAAATATATTATGACCTCAGGCATGAGAAATAATTCTATTGATTTAGAAACAGCTAAAAAAAATAAAATAATCATTTCTGGAACAGAAATAAATCCCAATCCAGCAGCGGAAGTTACTTGGCTTTTAATTTTAGGATTATTGAGAAATATTAAACAAGAAACAGATAATATGTTTCAAGGTTACTGGCAAACAACTATAGGATTTGAATTAAAAGGCAAAATGCTAGGTTTAATTGGACTTGGGAAAATTGGAACTCAAGTTGCAAAAGTAGCTAAAGCATTTGGTATGGAAGTTTGTGCGTGGAGTGAAAATCTTAATTTATCTCACGCAAATGAAATTGGAGTATTACCAATGAGTAAAGAAGATTTATTAAAAACATCTGATATTATTTCAATACATTTAGTATTTGGTGAAAAATATAAAAACTTAATCACTAAAAAAGAATTTGAAATGATGAAAAAATCATCTTTCTTAATAAATACATCCAGAGGGCAAATCGTTAATGAAATTGAATTAATCAAGGCTTTAAAGGACGATAAGATTTCAGGTGCAGGTTTAGACGTTTATGACAAAGAACCATTACCGCAAGATCACAAATTAAGATTTCTTCCAAACACACTCTTATTACCGCATATTGGGTATGTTACAGCAGAGAATTATTTTAAATTTTACCCGCAAATGGTAGAAAATTTGCTCTCAATTCTAAAAGGTAAACCAATACGAATAATCATATAAACACTTCCATCTCAGGTTGTATCTGATATGCTCATTTTGGATAGCGTTATTGTTTTTTAAATTAGATAAATTCAATATCGTTAAAAATTTTAGAAAAACGAAAATCTTAATAGTTATGAAGAAAACATTTTTTTTATTGTTAATAATGCTCATGCTCAATGGATGTATGGAGTCAATTGCTTTACTTGGCTCAACAGCTGGGGGAGCATCAAGTGGAAAAATGGTACAATCTTCCATACATTCAGCTGCAAGTTATGGAATAAAAAAAAGCACAGGAAAAACACCAATAGGACACGCCCTTGCTTATGCTGAAAAAAATAATTCTGGTAAAAAAAAAGAGCCTTGCTTATCTTTTATTGAAAAAACTAATTCAGAAGTTTGTGCAATTATGAAAAAACAAATCAATTTAACGAAAATTAAAATTAATAATATTAAAACTCATGATAAATCTTTAAAAGATCTCTCTTCGTCACTGAAATCCAAGATAGATAAAAAATCTAAAATTAAGTATCTAGATTAATAACAACTCCAGAGAGTAAATTAAAACATAAAATCTAAATTTTACTATTATAGGTTGTGTTAAAAATACCTTTTTTGAGAATTAATTAGTTTTTTTATTTTAATAAATCAGATATATATTTTTTTAACTTAGAAATTTTATACAAAAACATAATTAAATCATGAAGAAAATCTTTTTATTATTTTCCCTAGTATTTTTACTAAACGGCTGCGTAGAGTCAATTGCTTTACTTGGCTCAACAGCTGGGGGAGCATCAAGTGGAAAAATAATTCAATCTTCCTTACAACAAGCTGCAAGTTATGGAATAAAAAAAAGTACAGGAAAAACACCAATAGGACACGCCCTTGCTTATGCTGAAAAAAATAATCCTGAGAAAAAAAAAGAGACTTGTATATCTTTTATTGAAAAAACAAAATCAGAATTTTGTGCTATAGCAAAAAAAAAAATATCTTTGACAAATAGAGCTGTAACTAAAAAATTAGCGAAAACTATAAATAAAACTACTAAAATTATTAATCCAATTAATGAAAAAATAACAATTAAACCTAAGAGCAAGGTTGTTCTAAAAGATTCAAATTTTTTTGATAGTTTTAAGCAATTTAAAAAATCACCGAGAGAACTTGCTATTGCTTTTCAAAATAAATTGAAAAAATAAATAAATATTTGAAGTAATATTTAATTAGTAGGTAATCCAGAGTTTTTCCAACCAACATTCTGACCATTACCACTAAATCCATCTGAAATATTATGAGCTGTATATCCTTCGTTTTGAAGTAAGCTAGCTGCAATTACAGACCTGCCTCCAGCTGCACACATCACAAGTACTTGATTTTCTTTATCAATTTCTTTTTTAACATTATTAATAAAACCTGGGTCTTGACCTATTGTAATAAAAAAAGTCTTTATGCCAAGGCTATCAGAAATGGGTTTACCAATAGTATTCCATTCATCTTCCGTTCTAACATCTAAAAGAACAGTTTTAGGATTTTTTTCTATGAACTTCTTTATTTCTGAAGATTTAATTTGTTCGATCATTTTGTGGCTCTAATATAATTTATTGGAGCCACAAATCAATTATTAAGCAGCCAAGGCTTGTTTAATATCTGCAATGATATCATCTGGGTGTTCGATACCAATTGAAAGTCTTACATAACCTGGTGTTACGCCTGCAGCTAGCAATTCTTTCTCACTTAGTTGACTGTGTGTTGTGGTTGCAGGGTGAATTGCCAAACTTCTAGCATCTCCAATGTTAGCAACATGATAAAGCATCTTTAAGTTGTCAATAAACTTAGCACCCGCTTCCACAGTTCCTAAATCCATTCCAACTAAAGCTCCATTTCCACCTTGAAGGTATTTTCTAGCTCTCTCTTTAACTTCTCCTTGATGATTAGTAGAAAAGATTACATTTTTAACTTTTTTTTGTGTTTCTAGGAACGCTACAACTTTTTCAGCATTAGCACAGTGTTGTTTCATTCTAAGACTAACAGTCTCTAAACCTTGAATGATTTGAAAAGCGTTGAATGGACTTAATGGAGCTCCTAGATCCCTAAGTAGAACTACCCTAAGTCTAATTACGAAAGGAATGTTGGCTCCTGTCAAAACAGGAACTGCATCAGCCCAAATCGCCCCACCATAACTTTGATCTGGTTCGTTTAATAAAGGTTGTCTTTTTCGATTTTTAATCCAATCAAAATTTCCACCATCAACAACTATTCCACCAATCGAAGTGCCATGCCCACCAATAAACTTAGTCAATGAGTGCAATACGATTGCAGCACCATGAGCTAAAGGTTTACAAATCACTGGAGCGGCTGTGTTGTCCATTATTAATGGAATGCCATGCTTTTTTCCAATGTCCGAAACTTCTTTAATTGGAAAGACACGTAGATATGGGTTTGGTAATGTTTCTCCATAATAAGCACGCGTCTTATCATCCGTTAATTTTTCAAAGTTTTTTGGATCAATAGGGTCTGCAAATCTAACTTCAATACCTTGTTGTCTTAAAGTATTTTTAAATAAGTTTACTGATCCACCGTACAAATCGGTTGAAGCAACAACATTGTCACCAGATTGTGCAAGATTTTGAATACACATTGCTGTGGCTGCTTGGCCTGAGCCAACTGCACACGCCGCAACACCGCCTTCAAGTGCTGCAACTCTTTTTTCAAGCACATCACAAGTCGGGTTCATTATTCTTGTATAAATATTACCAAATTCTTTTAAGCCAAATAAATTTGCAGCAGTTTTTGCATCTTTAAATTGATAAGAAGTTGTTTGATAAATAGGGACAGCCACTGCAGTTGTGGCAGGGTCGCTTCTGTAATCCCCACCGTGTAACGCAATAGTTTCTGGATGCTTATAGTCAGCCATTATTTTATCTCCCTTGTTGTTTCGTTTCTAAATGTTTCTTTCATATTATTCTCCGCTCTTTCTGGAGAAGTATGATCTAATTCTTCAAACGAGGGGTTTGTTTTAATTAAATTCACATCTTCTCCTTTTTAGTACTTCGGCAAATTGCCAGGTGTACAATATGGTTCAAATACCTGGTTTAATTTTAGGAAATTGTCCAAAAAAAAACCACCGACTAAAGCGGTGGTCATAAGACTTAATCGCTTTAGCTGGATTTATTAAGCGCTCAGCAATTTGATTGAAATCAGCGCTACGAACATAGAACTATGTTTAATACATTTTGTCAAGAAGTTTTTAATTAAATATTTTTTAAGCTTTATCACCATAATCTTTCATGTGTTTTGGAATTCTTTTATTTGTTCCATACATGAAGTGATTAGACATTTTTTCTTTATATTTACTTGCTGGCACCGTTAAACCAACTGCATGAGCAGTTTCTCGAATTAACATTGGGTTTGCTCCACAACATACACCTAAATAATTTATACCAAGATCAAAACATTCTTTCATAAATTTTCCCATTTCATATCTATTAACTTGCATTGGGTCTAATGCAGTTGGAAAAGTTGTTTGATGAGGTGTAGGACAAGCGCATCCATTATTATCTGGCAAATTAAAGAAAGTTGGATTTTTTTCAGTTGTTCTATATGTTATAGGTAGTGCAGCCACATGGCATTTTAGAGCTTTTCTTACTTCTTTTATGTAAGGTAACATTGTAGGCGGTCCTCTAAAACAATTCATTCCCACAACTTGACCACCACGTTGTTCTAATTCTTTACAAGTATCTACAATACCAACACCATCTCTCATAATATTTTCAGCCATCGGTGCAATAGTTATAACACTTGGTAAACCAGTTTTTTGCATTACCTCTAAAGCCTTATAAGCCTCTTCAGCATAATAAAATGTTTCCCCAATTAACATATCGGCTCCTTCATCAACAGCCCAACCAACCATTTCAGTAAACATTTTTTCAACTTCTAAATGGGTTGCTTTATCTTTATCGTTCCAAATATTAGAGTTAGAGATGTTACCAGCCATCATATTTGGTCTATCTCCACTTGAATTTAAATTAGCAACTTTCTTAGCAATTTTTAATGCAGCTCGATTTAATGGCTCTAATAATTCTTCTTTACCTATGACTCTCATTTTTTCTCTATGACCATTATAGGTGAATGCTTGAACTACATCTGAACCAGCATGTTGAAAATCTCTATGTAAACTTTCTAGGGCATCTGGATTATCAAGAGCTAACATCGGTACAAATTCTCCTGACGTCAAATAACCTCTTTTTTCCATCTCAAATAAAAATCCTTCGGCACAAATTACCGGTCCTTTATCAAGTCTTTCTATTAATTTTTTTGTCATATATCTAAATCCTAAATCTCTTTTATGCCTTTAGCGATTACCGTCAACTATTTATTTAATCAAATAGTGTTAGTAACATACCCCTTCAAGTTGTGTCATTTTACACATGAAGATTGTAATTAGTAGCTGATAGCATTTTTTTTTGCTAGTTTGTCTTGTGAAAAAAAAATATTCAATCTTCAGTCTTATAAAAAATTCCTTCTCAAACAATGAGAATTGGCAAAAAATGTGGCGAAGCCCTGATCCAAAAAAAACCTACGATGTCATTATAATTGGAGGAGGTGGGCATGGACTAGGTACTGCTTATTATTTAGCTAAAGAACACGGCATGAAAAATATTGCCGTTATAGAAAAAGGTTGGTTAGGTAGCGGAAATACTGGACGTAACACTACAATCATAAGATCAAATTATCTATGGAATGAAAGTGCTTATCTTTACGATCATTCAATCAAATTATGGGAAAATCTATCTGAAGAATTAAACTATAACATGATGTTTAGTCAGAGAGGTGTAATGAATTTAGCTCATAACGAACACGATATTAAAGAAATGAAAAGAAGAATAAGTGCCAATAGACTTAATGGACTTGATACCAAATGGCTGGATACAAAAGAAATTAAAGAATTAGTTCCTATCATGAATGCTGATAATTTAAGATATCCAGTTTTAGGTGCCGCTTATCAGCCGAGAGGCGGAGTAGCAAGACACGACGCTATTGCCTGGGGCTTTGCTATGCGAGCAGATGAAATGGGTGTCGATATTATTCAAAACTGTGAAGTTAAAAATATAAAAACTAACAATAATAAAGTTGAAGGAGTTGAAACCTCCAAAGGCTTTATAAGCGCGGGTAAGGTTGCTGTTGTAGCTTCTGGTCATTCAAGCGTATTAGCGCAAACAGCAGGAGTAAGATTACCCTTACAAAGCAGGCCATTACAAGCTTTAGTATCTGAACCAATTAAACCTATAATTAATACTGTTGTAATGTCCAATGCTGTTCATGCTTATGTTAGTCAATCAGATAAAGGTGAATTAGTTATTGGCGCTGGAACAGATGGATATAATTCATTTACACAAAGAGGTGGTTACGATGTTATAGAAGAAACTGTTAGAGCAATAGTTGAACTTTATCCAATTTTTGGAAAAATGAAAATGTTAAGACAGTGGGGAGGGATAGTAGATATATGTCCTGACGCTAGCCCGATAATAAGTAAATGCGAAGTCAAAGGTTTATATTTCAATTGTGGCTGGGGGACCGGTGGTTTCAAAGCAACACCAGGTAGTGCAAATGTTTTTGCACACACAGTTGCCAAAGATGAGCCACATAGAATTAACGCCCCTTTTAATTTAGAAAGATTTGCTGACGGTAGATTAATAGATGAACATGGAGCAGCTGCAGTAGCGCATTAAATATGATTTTAATTAACTGTCCATATTGCGGTGAAAGAGATCAATCAGAATTTTCTAATGGTGGTGAAGCTCATGTAGCAAGACCAGAAAATTCTGAAAATCTTAGCGATAAAGAGTGGGGAGAGTACGTTTTTTATCGAGCTAACCCCAAGGGAATATTTTATGAACGTTGGGTTCATTCCCATGGATGCAGAAAATGGTTTAATGCAGTTAGAGACACTTCCACAGATGAAATATTAAAAATTTATAAACTTGATGAAAAAACACCAGAGCTAAAAGATTTTAGTAACACTTTAAAAACTCCATCTGGAGAACCAGAAGTGGGTTCAGGGAACTTTACAGTAAAGAAATAATAATGAGTGCTTCAAATAATAAAAAATGTTCATACATAAATGCAGATCAAAAAATTTCAATTATATTTGACGGAAAGAAATATAAAGCATTTAAAGGAGACACAATAGCTTCAGCTTTATTAAGAAATAATGTTCGTTTAATCGCTAGAAGCTTTAAATATCATAGACCAAGAGGCATATATACTTGCGGTATAGAAGAGCCGAATGGAATTGTCCAAATATTAAGCGAACATAACGAGCCCAATACAAGAGCTACAGTAAAACAAATTTATGATGGCATGGAAATAGAGAGTCAAAATCGATGGCCATCACTTAATTTGGATTTTGGCTCAATAAATAATTTGTTATCACCAATATTTTCTGCAGGATTTTATTACAAAACATTTATGGGGCCAAAAGGATTCTGGAAGAGAATTTATGAGCCATTAATTAGAAAAACAGCTGGACTTGGAAAACCACCTAAAGAGTTCAGGTCAAAAAGTACACATCAAAATCATAACGTCGATGTTGTTATTGTTGGAGCTGGCTTAAGCGGACTAATTGCAGCGAGAAAATTAATTGACACTGATCACGATGTTTTACTTATAGAGCAAGATAGTTTTTTTGGAGGTGTTTTAAAAAATTCAAATAAAGTTAAAAAAATTAATGATCTAGAAATAAATATTTGGCTGAAGGAGACTGAAGAACTCATAAAAAAAGCAAAAAATATTAAAATATTAAAAAATTCATTAGTCACATCATATAATTTTACAAATCATTTAATAGCTTTAGAAGATAAATTTGCTGGAAAAAAAATAAACAACAATAAATCTGAATTAACTTTACATAAAATTAGAACAACCCATACGATTTTAGCTAACGGTCACATTGAAAGATTTATTTCATTTAGAAATAATGATTTACCAGGAGTGATGCTAGCTTCTTCATTTGAAAAATATATACATAGGTATGGAGTAGTTCCTGAAATTAATCCTGTTATTTTTACAAATAACTCAACTACAATAAGCCTTTTAATATCTTTAATTAGTCTAGGGCATAAACCAGCGGCTTATATCGATGCTAGAAAAGAAGAAAAAATTGAAAAAGAACTTTCAGATTGCTTAGAAAAAAATAACATTCCTTTTTATAAAAATGCAGAAGTAGAGGGATGTGATGGAAATAAAAAAGTTCAAAAAATTTTTATTAGAAACAATAAAAAAAAAATTATTAAGATCAATTCTTCTATGCTTTGTGTATCTGGAGGAATAAATCCTGACATTCATTTATTTACTCAATCAAAGGGCTTAGTTAAGTGGGATGATAAACTAATTACTTTTAAACCAAATATGTCTTTTCAAAATACTATTACCTTAGGGTCTGTAAGTGGAAATTATAATTATGAAAAAACAAATGAAGAAATTATTAATAAATTATCTTTTCTTAAAGTAAAAGATGAAGATATAAAATTAGAAATTAACGATACAAATAACTTTAGTATTAAAGAGCTTTGGGAAACCCAACATGAAAAAAAATCTAATTGGTCAAAATCATTTATTGATTTACATAACGATGTAACAACAGAAGATCTTAAACAAGCAATTGTAGAAGGATTTGATCGTATCGAACATCTAAAACGCTTCACTACAAATAGCATGGGAACCGATCAAGGTAAAATTAGCAGTATTAATTCACTTGGTATTGTTTCAAAAATTTTAAATAAAAAAATTTCTGAGGTGGGAACAACAACCTATAGACCACCTTACGCACCACTTAGCTTTTCAGCAATTGCCGGAAGAAGCACTTATGAATTTTATGATCCTCAAAGAAAAACTCCTATTCACAAGTGGCACATAAAAAAGAAAGCTGTATTTGAGGATGTTGGCCAATGGAGAAGACCTTGGTATTTTAAAATAAGAGATTCAGAAACTATGCATCAAGCTGTGCAAAGAGAATCAAAGCAAACAAGAGAAACAGCTGGAATTTTAGATGGAAGTACACTTGGGAAAATAGAGATTAAAGGTAAAGATGCACTTGAATTTATGAACCTTATGTACACCAATCCGTTTACAAAGATGAAGCCAATGACCTCAAAATATGCTCTTATGTTAGGTGAAGATGGCATGATTAAGGATGATGGAATCGTTTGTAAAATAAGTGATACCCATTTTATTTCAACAACCACATCAAGTGGAGCACCAAAAGTGCTAGCAGACATGGAGGAATATCTTCAAACAGAGTGGCCTCATCTTCAGGTATACGTAAACTCAACTACTGAACAATTTACAACATTTAACATTAGTGGACCCAAATCAAGAGATATCATGAGCAAAGTATTTAGTGATGTTGATTTTAGTAATATAAAATTTCCTTTTATGACTTTTAAAATTTTTAACTACATGGATACAGAAGTTAGAATTATGAGAGCTAGTTTTACTGGAGAAATAGGTTATGAAATTTATATCTCCCCAAAATACTCTCTAGCATTATGGGAAAAAATATTTGACCACGGAAGAAATTTTAATCTTGTACCTTATGGAACAGAGACCATGCATTTATTAAGAGCAGAAAAAGGCTACGTAGTAATTGGACAAGAAACAGATGGAACGGTCACACCTATAGATATTAATTTTACCTGGATGATAGGTAAGAAGAAAAAAGATTTTATTGGAAAGAGATCATTGATTAGAAGTGATACAGTTCGAGAAGATCGGAAACAGTTAGTTGGCATTGTTCCTTTAGATAAATCTCAATTCATAGAGGAAGGACAACACATTGTTGAATGCGAAACTCTACCAAGAAAAATAAAAACACCTATAGCATATCTTGGCCATATAACATCAAGCTATCACAGTCCTAATCTTAATCACTGCATTGCAATGGCATTAATAAAAGGGGGTAGTAAATTAATGGGAGCTAAATTTTTTGTTTCTACATCTAAAGGAACTAAAAATATTCCTATTGAAGTTGTTAATCCTGTTTTTATTGATCCAGAAAATAAAAGGCTAGTATCATGACAACAGTGCTTTCATTAGAAGGAGTGCATATTACTCAAAAAAATTTTCAACAAGTTATTATTAGAGGTGACGGAAAAGAAAAATTTAATCAAATAATTAATAAAGAGATATCTATAGTTCCTCCATCAAAAAATCTTGAAATAAAATTAAATAATAAGTTTCTATTTTCTAAACATTCTTTTAACCAATGGAGTCTGTGCTACTTAGAAGAACAGAACTATAAAGATGTTTTAAAATTTATTTCTAATATTAATTCTAATGATGAAATTCTTGCATCGGATTATTCTTACGGACAAGTTTATTTTGAAGTTTCTGGAGAAAATAAAAATGAATTCTTGAATAAATTAACGCATTTCGATTTAAGAGCTAAAAAATTTCTTAATTTTACTTTAGCTCAAACTTTAATTGCTAGAATAGATTGTTCAATTTATAATCTTAATGACAAATATATCATTACATGTAACAGGTCATTCGAAGATTATTTTAAAGAACGTCTTAAGGACACATCAGAAATCAATTAATGACAACTAATATTGTATTTTTTTAATTTGTAATAATTGTAGGGTAGAGGCGTTATAAATCCTGCAAGCAACATTACAGGTACAATATACCAATTTAATACTGCCCCACCTGTAAAGATAAAGTCTGTAAGATTCATAGCTATTTCCATACTTACCATAGAAATAAAACTCATTCCTAATGCAGTTCTGACTGCATTTTTTAATTTAAAATTTTGTCTTATTAAAATAATTGTTTCTAAAGAGATACTAGTAAGCAACCCATTTATAATTGCTAAAATCATTATCCCTAAAGTAGGAAAAGCTATATTTGAA
>Ga0114997_10001844_pt1 | contig 17325 bp, 15 predicted proteins | sample ArcticOcean_MG_C_2_FD_87045 | JGI IMG/M metagenome (GOLD analysis project Ga0114997, IMG submission 87045) | Marine microbial communities from western Arctic Ocean - ArcticOcean_MG_CB4_136 | ecosystem: Environmental > Aquatic > Marine > Oceanic | place: Arctic Ocean: Canada Basin | collected...
AGCTGGATGATGATACTTGAAGAGTTAGAACACGCAAATAGCCGAGGTGCCCTAATCTATGGAGAGGTTCTCGATTATGGTTCAACTTGCGACGCGTATCACAGAGTAGCTATCATGCCAGACGGTAAACAATCAACCCGAGCAATGCGACTAGCGCTTAAAGATGCCAAAATTAATAAAGAACAAGTCGATTACATTAACTTTCATGGGACTTCCACACTCGTAAATGACAAAGTAGAAACGCTAGCAGTCAAAAATTTATTTAATCATCTAGCAGATAAAATTCCAGTCAGTTCTACCAAATCTATGGTTGGGCACCCTCAAGGTGCCTCTGGTGCATTAGGTGTCTCAGTTTCACTACTTTCTCTTTATAATAATTTTTTAACACCAACTATCAATCAGGAGAAATTTGATCCAGACTGCAACTTAGATTATATTCCGAATGAAGGAAGAGAGAAAAAACTGGATATTGCTATAAGTAACTGCATATCCTTTGGCAGTAAAAACTCAGCACTGGTACTAGGGAGTTACCCGAAGTAAAAAACATCTAAATTAATTACTTAAAAACTATCCACTTCTTGATAAAGCATTCTATCAGAGAAAATTTAGCGGTAAGGCATTTTATTGCCCTGCAATTGATTTACGATATCGACTTCGAATTGGTTTTCAACACGAACAAATTCTTCAAATTCGCGCGGGCTTTTAAACTCAAAAGTTCTAGGTTCTTTCTGACCACAAATTTCTTCATCTTGCTCGACAGTGAGCATGTTTTTTTCTAGTGACCGTATAGCAAATTTTTTACGTGTCTTAAACTTCTCAAAGATTTCTTTATAAACAGGCTCTAAGTTGAGTGCCATAATAAAGCTCCATACATTATTTATTGAAAATAATTTAACATCCACATGATCTCTTAACCTTTATTTTTTAGTATAGACTATCATAGCGCTACAAAAAATATAAATCAATAATGTTAAGAACTACCTTTTTTTTACATTAAAAGCTTCCAAGTTATTATATTATATGTTATTTTTCTTTTGAATTAACGGCTATAAACAAGCGTTATAAAAATATTTTTTACGGCAACAAACTCCCTCCGAAATATCCGTCAGGTTCAGAATTTTTCGGAGTAAACCAACCTCTAATAATCTAAGTTTATCACCTAAAATTCTATAAATTATATTTTTAAAACTATGCCTGCTAAATTGACACTTAACAAATTAGCTGAAAATTTAATACTAGAATCTAAGGTCCCATTTTCTTCTGACGATTTTGAAAAAATAATTCAAGAAAAATGGGAACAAAAAATTCCCGTTTCCACTCTAAAGCGGTTAAAGAAAAAACTTTCCCTCCACAACAATCTTATTGGAACTGATTCAAGGGAATTTTTACCAATTTCTATGATATTGCAAAAAATTCACAACCTCTCTTTATCTATTCCACTAGGAAAGTTTGAAGTTGAAAAAAAAGGCTTTTTCCCAGGACATAGGCTCATTCCTTTCATTGCTAACCATAAAAAAGAATCAGACCTTACTTTTCTTGACACAGAAGGGAATGAAATTAAAAAAGAAAAAGTACCATTAAGGATTGAAGATATTGTTGGCTACTACCAATATTCGAGTCCGGCATATTTCCCTGATGAAATTAAATTAAATAATTGGGCTCTTGAAAAAAGCTCTCTTCTGATCACTACTTGGGACTTATCTCAAATTATTTATCAAAACCAACTCCAAGAAGGAGATTTTTTATTAATTAAGCTGGTGAATTATGAAAAAGGTGTTTTTAGTATTCAACCTTGTCATAAAAATGATATGAGCATTGGGCGACTCAAAATCAGGGCTCTTTTTGTTGCAATGGAAGCAACTTTGAGCAAATTTTGCGAAGCTGATTCGTTTTGTACCATTGGACTTGAAAAGCAAATCCTCTATACACTTTACAATATGGATAAAAGCTTATTGGATGTAACCGCACTTTCTTTAACAGATTTTCTTGATTCATTAACAGAACTTGAAGTTGCAGCTTGTGAAGAAGGAGGCGGAAAGTTAGTTCCTGGATCAAGAAACTACTCTAATCAGCCAATGTATAAAGAAAAACCAAGAATCTCAAAAGGTAAAACTGGTTCTCTCGATAAAATATTTCACGATCTAAAGCTGGCATTTAACAAAGCTGAGTTTATTTCTATTCTTTATACAGTTATGGCCTCCAAAGTGTACAAGCTAGAATCAGTTTTTAATATACTTTTTGGTGGCGAAGGAAAGTTGTTTCATGATCAAAACCAAAATGAAGTATTTTACAGTTACCTTAGACGACTATTAAAAAAAGTAACAGCCGATCTAGAACAACCTGAATCAATCGTAACTACTACTTTACGTAATCAAACAGTTGGTATAAAACTTAGTTTAATAGGAATTTTAAGATTTCTAGAAGAAAATGATGTCGGCTTAAAAGACTTACCTTCCGATCTTTTGGAAAAAATACACGACCTAGATCATTTTTGTCGAGAAACGTTGACCCACCTAGCTGATCGATCTGTTATTGCAGACCTGAAGTTTATTCATGATGCGAGACTTGCTATTAAAATTATTCTTCCTCATGCAGCTTCTCTAGAAGAAGAGGTTTATAGCCAACTTGGTTTTTATTAATTCAAAAAATATCTAATATTTTATCGGAGGAATACTTTCCCTTCCATAAAGTTATCAGCCCCTCTTTTTCTTTTTAACTAAATAGCCCTGCCTCTTAGAGCATGGCCAGTAGCATCTTCCACAACAACTTTCACCATATCCCCTATAGAAATTTTCTTTCTATCCCCAGTAAAATTAACTGACCAGTATTGGGCATTTCTACCTCTAAAGTCGGCACCAGGTTTATAGCTTTCTCTTTCGACCAAAACATCAACCACCTGACCTAAAAATAATTTTCCTTGTTCAAGAGTTAATTTTTTTTGCAATTCAATTGTTCTTTGTAAACGAGCCGATTTAACTGATGGTGGAACTGAGTCAGGAAAATCCTGCGCCGGTGTATTGGGGCGTGGGCTATAACTAAACATATAACTATTGTTGAATTTTATTTTACTCATTAAAGCAAGAGTGTCTTCAAATTCTGACTCTGACTCACCTGGATAACCTACGATGATGTCGGTGGACAACCCCATATCTGGGACAACTGTTTTCAGTTCTTCTATTACAGAAATATATTCTTCTATCGTATGCATTCTACGCATTTCGTTAAGAATTCGATTATTCCCACTTTGCACAGGAAGATGTAAATGGTTTACCAAAATATCAATATCACGATAAGCCAGAATACATTCGCGAGTAAAATCTTTTGGATGACTCGTCGTAAATCTCAAACGCTTCAAACCCGGAATCGACGCAATTCGATATAATAATTCATGAAAAGGAACCGACCGTTTAAGTCCACGTTTTCCATAAGCGTTGACATTTTGCCCTAATAAAACAACCTCACGTGCACCTCTTGATACTAGAAGTCTAACTTCTTCTTCAATTTCTTCGGCTTCTCGGCTTTTTTCTCGACCTCGAGTAAAAGGAACAACGCAGAAAGTACAAAACTTATCACAGCCCTTTATTATATTAACAAACGTTGTAGAACCTGGGTTTAGCGGAGTTTCGCCCGAAAGCTCTGGAATTTTGTAGCTTATATCTGTGTCAAATTGAGTCCGGACCACGGATACTTTCTTATTCTTAACCTCGTCAACTACGCGAACAATATGCTCCACTCCATCAGGCCCTATAACAAGGTCAACAAACGGAAGTTTTTCCAAAAACCTTTCCCCCTCTTGCTGAGCTAAACAGCCAGTAAAACCAAGGATTAGATCGGGGTTAGCCTCTTTAAGCGGTTTTAAGTTTCTGGCAAGAGAGTATATTTTTTGCTCTGCCTTTTCTCGAATAGAACATGTGTTGATTAGAACTAGATCTGCATCTTTCACTTCTCCGGTCCTAATATAACCGGAATGAAACAGTAATAGTTCCATGCGATCTGTATCTGCAACATTCATCTGGCAGCCATATGTATCTAAATAAACCTGTTTCATAAGAAAAGACTGTAGTCTAAAAATATTTGGCTTTCAACAGAGAATTTTTTTTCGATACTTAATCTAAATACACGACGTTATTCAATAGAATAACTAACTTTATTTTTTTGATAAAAACATCCATAAAGTAATAAATAAAAACACTTTTGCACTCACTAATATAAATATTTTTATAATATAAATGATTCAAACATAGTTTCCAAAGTGCTAATATAGATTTTCTTATTACTCTAACGATAATTGATTCATCCTTATGAAGAGATTGAATATTGACCTAGAAGAAAGAAGTTACGATATTCTAATCGGTCGAAATATTTTATCTAAAGTTGGAGATTTTATTTCTAAACGATTTAAGCCAAGTAAAACCACCATAATCACACATCCTTCTATACGAAATTTATTTGGAGATAAAATTGAATCCGGGTTAACTAATATCATTAATTCTTCTGAGGTCATAGAGGTACCCGAAGGCGAATCATCTAAGTCACTACAACAAGCTGAGTTAATATACGATCGTATGCTCGAGATGAAGTGTGATCGCAAGTCGTTCTTAATTGCCCTGGGTGGTGGAGTAATAGGTGACCTCACGGGTTTTATTGCAGCAACTTATCAACGTGGAATCCCTTTCATTCAAATACCAACTACTCTACTCTCACAAGTGGATAGTAGTGTGGGTGGTAAAACTGCAGTAAACCTCCCTCGCGGAAAAAACATGATTGGCGCTTTCTACCAGCCTAAGTTGGTTGTAATCGATCTTGATACCCTACAGACTCTTCCTAAAAAAGAATTTCGAGCCGGACTTGCCGAAGTTGTTAAATATGGAGTCATCGCCGATGCGGAGCTATTTACTTTTTTAGAAAATAAAGCAGAGGACATTCTTTCTTTAAAGAGTGCTTGTCTGGAATATATTATTGAAACTTCTTGCGCCATCAAGGCCCGAGTAGTAGAAAAAGATGAGCATGAGAACAGACATCGCATGATCCTTAACTTTGGACATACCTTTGGTCATTCGATTGAAACTCTTACCAATTATACTGAATATCTTCATGGAGAAGCTTTGTCCATCGGCATGGTTCAAGCAGCCTCTCTTTCTGTGGAAACTGGACTATGCAATAAAGATGTATTGATACGGATAACAAACTTGCTGAAAAAATTTGGCTTGCCCATCCATCCACCCGATTTAAAAACAGAAGATATCATCCGCTCTATGTACCATGATAAAAAAACTACTCACAATAAACTCCGGCTAATACTAGTAAAAGCTATAGGTTCAGTTGAAATTGTAGACAATGTATCGGAAATACCAATTAAAGCTGTGTTAAATAAAAAGCAATAGCCCAGTAGATTTTTTAAACTTCTCAGAAAGGCCATCCCATTTTTAAATTTTCTGTATTATCTAGTGGTAGTAAAGGAAACTGCATTTACATCGAGTCAGATGCGACTAAAATAATTATTGATTCGGGATTAAGCGTTAAGGAGCTCGTGAGACGCTTGAAATTCATAGATCGAACGCCTGAAGAGTTAGATGCTGTTTTTTTAACACACGAGCACTCTGACCATATAGGTGGAGTAGGACCTTTAGTGCGCAAATACTCGATACCTTTATATGCCACCAATGGGACTATTCAAGCGGGAAAAAAATTGGGCAGTGTCCCAGTATTCAATCCCATCCGCGCAGGTGAAACGGTCCAATTAAATGGTCTAGATATCGAACCCTATACTACCTCTCACGATGCACAAGAATCGGTCGCTTACGTAATACGTTGCCAAAACAGAAAATTAGGTCACGCAACCGATATGGGATTAGTCACTAATGAGGTTCGCGAAATCTTAAAAAATTCTCATGTATTGCTACTAGAATCTAACCACGATGTTGAAATGTTAGATGTCGGTCCGTATCCGTGGGCTTTGAAACAAAGGATTAAAAGCAATCTTGGCCATTTATCGAATGAGGCATGTGGAGAATTATTGACAGCAATTAAACATGAGAACCTGCAAAGAGTAATATTAATGCATTTAAGCCAAACAAATAATCATCCGGATATCGCCCATATTACAGCACTTCAAGCATTGGGAAGTCATACTCCTATTTTAAGTTTGGCGGATCAGGCCCAACCAACGGAACTAATAGAAGTTTAATCCTGAAATAGTAACTACGTCTCACCAGGTGCACTTCTCGCTTTTAATTAATTTATCAAAACTATAATTTTCTATGATTACTCTTAAAGACAAAGTAGTTGGGAGTTATTACGGCATGGCTTTAGGTGACGCCATGGGCCGCTCTGCAAAAAGCTTAAAACCAGAAACTATACAACAACTCTTTGGTTCGATGGATGGCTTTAAAGATGTAATTCCATATATTGGCAAAGGCGTTAAACAATTTAAAATGAAAGGCCTATATGGAAGTCAAACCCAAAGTGCTTTAGTCATTAGCGATAGTCTTCTAAAGAATAAAAAAGTAGACCCAAAAATAATATCTCACCTTCTTCTTAAAATGAGTGCGAATGGTCCTGAGCATTATTTTGGTACTTTTCGACAGCCAGGAAAAAGTTTTTTTCAATCAGTCACCGACCTAACTGAAGATCCCCCTCGAACTCCTGAACACAACATGGCAGATGCAACATTTTTATCTATGGGAATTCCAACTGGTCTTCTTCACAGAGAAAGACCAGAAGTAGGCATTCATTTAAATATTGCTATCGGTTTAATGATGAGTCGAAATCTATGCGAGATCACGGGGCTTGCACTCACCGGCTATATTGCCTCTAGACTTTTAAAATTTGAGCCAGAAAAAAATAACGATTCTTTCGAACAAACTGAACTTATTTTAAGAGACGTGGAAATGTTTTGTCAGAAAATTGAGAACCAGCTTAAAAAAACTGCTCCAAACCTCTGGAAAACTACTCCTGAATCTGAACATGGCATGCTTGAAAAAACTATTAAAAACCTTCGAGAACAGTGGAACATTGATTTTGATGAATTATTAAGTTGGGTTTGTGAAAATGCATCTGACCAATATCAAACAAAAATCACAAGCCCTGCCCAAGGTTATGTTTTAACTTTATTGCCACTGTGCCTAATTATTGTTCTACGCAAATATTGTGGATTCGATTCAGCTTTAACCAATGTACTTAACATGGGGAAAGAGGCTGATAAGACTGGGGTTTTGGTTGGAACATGGGCTGGCGCAATTTATGGATGGAATGAGATCCCGGAAACTTGGCGCTCTGGTCTTGTAAATGGTAAAGAAATCCGAATACGTGGAGAGGGCTTATTTTCTCGTTCTTTCCCGAAGGAGGCCAAAGATATTTATGAGATGGAACTAGGTTTAACCTCTAAAGAATTCGAGACAGGCAAAAAATACTTCCAAAAACCGAAGAAGTTTACTCGGCCAACTCCAAGGCCAATGCTTTCATGGGAAGATGAAGACACCAAAGAGTCAAATATTCCAGAAAAATCTGATGCAGTTAATTGGAGAAAATTTGAAAAAGATAAGTCTAGAAACAAAAAAAACCGCAGAAAAAATTTAAAAAATAACGCCGAAACATCTGAATAGTCGCTAAATAATTTAAAAATAAATACCGCTGTTAAAAACTTTTAAACGTTTGAAGAGCCATTAGTGATCTTAAAATCTCTATCAAGACCTTATCGCTGGAAGACATTCGATCTCATCAAAGGTATTACAAACCGAACAAACAGCCTCCCATTCATCCACTTGCCTTCCGCATGCTCCACATTTAAAACTAAGAATATTACTCTTTATCTGCTGAGAAATTTTTTCTAAAAATTTTTCAGATGCGGCACTTTTATTTTGTTTTTTATATGCATCAGCTAAGAGGATTAAAGAAACAATGTTTTTTTCGTAATCTATATTTTCTTCGATTACCTTTATCGTTTCCTGAGGAGCATTTTCCTCCAAAAAAAGACTTCCTAATAACAGGCTTAAAGTTTCCAATCTCGAGCCTTCAGAAATTTTCAACGCTTCTTTATACTCCTTGACCATTACACCCAATTGACCTGATTCTCTGTAATATTTTTCCATTCGAATCAAACAAACTGGAGACTTCGTACTTATGTAACCTTTCTTCCAGGATTTTAATGCAGCTTTAATGTTTTCAATTTTCAAACAAGCCTCGCCCTGCATAATATATCCAGCCAAGCAATGCCTATCTTCTCGTAATGCTTGTTCAAACTTAGTTATTGAAGCATTAAAATCACCACTATTAAAATATCCAATCGCAATATTATAAACACACCAACAAAGTATTTTTTTTTCTGATTCTTTTTCCTCTTTTACCTTAATTTTAGAAATTAGTTTTTTTTGAACTCTAACAGCCAACTCCCACTCCTTTGATTTTAAATAAACGTCTCTCATACGGGATAAAACGCGGGAAGAACTGCTATCTAACTTCGAAATTTTTTCTAGAATCTCTATCTCATTTTTTTGTATCCCCTTCGTACAATAGTCATCTGCCAAACTATACAGAACATCTAAATTATTAGGGGCCACTTCTTCCGCTCTTAAATGAAGGTCCAAAGCACGTGAAGGGTTACTTTCTTTTCGCAATATATTTCCAAGTCTAATAAGTGCTCCTATATGATTAGGAGAGAGATCTAATGTTTTTTCGTAAACTGGGATAGCCTTTAAAACATGTCCCGCTGCTAAAATATTTTCGGCTTTATTAAATAGTGCTTCAATTTTTAGATCAGTTTTATTTTGACGTTTACTAAGCCCCGTTACCTTTAAATTACTAAAAAAAAGTTTTATGGATTTCGCTCCATGTAAAAGACCAGCTATTAAAATACCCAATAAAACCGAACCAAGAAACAAGACAACCATCGGAATACTCAGCGAATGATTCTGAGCAAAGTGTATTTCGACTTCATGTGGGTTTAAAAAAGAAAAATAAACTGAAAGTAATGTAAAAAAAATAAAGGCAACAATTGATTTAAGTGACACTTTGATTCCGTAGTTGATATTTTCTAAACAAGCCAATGCAACTAAATAAAAACTTAAAACAGCTTATTGACAAATAAAACGATTACAAAATTTAGGTTAAGCGCTTTTTATTATTTTCTAATGTTTCAAGGCAATTGACACAATGCTCTGTAAGGGGCACAAGATCTAACCTTCCTTCTGGAATGAGACCTTCACATTCTGAACAAACCCCATAACTTCCATTTTTTATTTTTTTAATAGCTTCTTCCACTAACCATAATTTATGTCCATCTTTTTCTCCAAAATTCACCTTGAATTGCTGGTCATAGGATTGAGTGGCATCGTCAGTTATATCAGCCGCCTGCTCATTTAGATTATCTTTGGAGGATTTATATTGTTCCTTTACCTCCTCAATTATGGTTAGACGTATTCCTTCTAACCTCTCTTTAAAAGAATAAAGTGTGGTTTTATTCATGATATCTATCTTTCCAATGGCATATCTGAGGGTATTTCGACGATTGGCACATCTCCCCACAAGCGCTCTAAATCATATTGAACACGAACATCTTTATGAAAGATATGAACAACAACATCTATCAAGTCCAAAACTACCCAGTTGCCGGAAGTATAACCTTCTGTAGACGATATTTTATAGGATTTTTCATAAACTTGACCCAAAATGGAATCGGCAATAGCCTGAGTCTGCATTCTAGAGTTTGCACTACAAATGATAAAAAAATCAGTCAAGTCTGAATATGTTCGCAAGTCCAAAACTAATATATCAAAAGCTTTTTTTTCAGAAGCGGCGTGCACTATTAATTGATTAAGATTATTTAATTTTTCTACCATACGCCTTATATAGGTTTGAATTTGATTGAGCTATGATAAATTTTTTGCTCAATAATATATCTTTCAACTTCACGTGGCAACAAATTCTCCATTGATTTACCTTGTGCTAACTGTTCCCTCACTAAACTTGAAGAAATATCTCTTGGCCTAATATTACAAATAATCAATCTGCTTCCTGTTTCTTGGTGGTAAAACTCCTGATTTTTACTTGTTGTCTTACACGAAATGTATGGGGAATGCCCTTTAAACATTTTAAGAATATTTTCCTCTGAAAAATTTAAATTCATACCTGGACGTGAGGCAACTACTATAGTGTATCTTTTCATAATTTTAAATGCATCTTTCCATGAGTCTAATTTAAATAAATTATCATAGCCGATTATTAGAAATAGTTTGCTATTTGGAAACTCAATTTGAAGATCATTTAATGTGTCAATAGTATAAGAAACTTTTTTACGGTGTATCTCTTTATCCGAGATACTAAAATGAGAACTACCTTTAAGTGCTACCTTAAGCATCTCTAGGCGATAAGTGCTCGAAGCCAATGGGGCTGTTTTTTTATGAGGTGCCTGGAAAGCTGGTACAAATAAAATCCGGTCTAAATCAAACTTTTCATATATTTCTTGAGCTAAACCAAGGTGCCCTATATGCACAGGATCAAAACTCCCGCCTAAAATTCCAATTTGGCATTCATCTTTGAACATTTTTTTTACTCATGTTTGGTTTCCAGTTTTACTTAAACATTTCATAATTACTGTAAATTTTCTAGATTATAAATTTGAATTTTTATCAAAATATTGCCTAAAAAAATTAGACTTATCTACGTTACCATTTAAATCTACAATAGCTAAAAGACTACCCTGAGAATCATTGACTTTAATAATTTTTCACCTTATTCTCTGAGTTATCTTATACTTTAAGCAGAGTGAACACTCTATTACTAGTCACTAATATAGTGATAAGTTTTTTTTATAACTATTTATTACAAGTTGATTAGATTAGGAGAATTAGGGCATGCCAATGAAGTTGACCCATAGAAAAAGTGTAGCCGGATTTAGCTTCTTAGAGTTATTAATTATTATGCTAATCTTTGGCGCTTTAGCTGCCATAGCGATTCCTCAATTAAAAAATTATAACCAGCGGATTTATGATAGAGATGCAAAAAAAAATCTAGAAAATATTTTTTTAGCCTGCAAAACATATTGGGAAAATGACAGTAGCGCACGATGCTCGCTTGATATCGCTAAAGAAATTTCTAATGGTTACATTCAATCACCCAATATAGCTATTGGTATTTCTTTAGGTAAAGATACCAAAGCTGAATTTCAAGCTACTGCTAAGCACAATAGTAGCAAACAAACCTATTCTATTGACCTAAACGGTAATATCCGTTAACGCGATAAATAACTCAATCTACATATTAATTTGTTATTAGGCATTTGTGCTGCTTTTTTAGCAGCCTTGGCAATACACCTTCCCGAAGCATTGATCTATTTTATTTTCTATTTTTTTTAGTCCTAACGACTTTTTTTCTATTCACATACTTCAGGAATACCTTTTAACCTACAATGATGCAGAAATTTACCGTCGCTAATTATCCTATTGAAAACAAAGGACAAACTACCTATAATGTAACTCATGTTGATTGAAAAAGACTTTTTAGTTATAGGCAGCGGAATCGCTGGACTAACATTTGCTCTTAAAGCTTCACAGTTTGGTTCGGTAGCAATTGTTAGCAAAGACAACCTAGACGAATCCGCAACTTTGTATGCACAAGGAGGTATTGCGTCCGTAATGACCGATGATGATTCTTTTGAACTTCATGCGAAAGACACCATAGAAGCAGGTCGTGGATTATGCCGTGAAGACGTTGTCCGTATAATATGTAAAGAAGGGCCTGCCCGGGTAAGAGAGCTAATTGAGTTGGGTGTTCAGTTCACTCGCATTCGCGGAGAAGGTTACCATCTAAGCCGAGAAGGAGGTCACTCTAAAAATAGAATTCTTCATGCTAACGACCTCACTGGGCGCGAAATCGAACTTACCATGATTGAGGCTATTAATAGCCAAAAAAATATCGAGGTATTTCCTCACCATATGCTGATTGACCATATTACACTTGGGAGGTTGGATTCTAAGATAGAGCCAGGAAGTTCTAAGGACGAAGCACTTGGAGCATATATTCTTGATGTAAAGACAAATCAAGTAAAAACTTTTCTTAGTAAAATCACTCTATTGGCTAGCGGAGGTGCTGGAAAAGTGTACCTTTACACATCAAACCCAGATACCGCTACAGGAGATGGAATCGCTGCTGCTTACCGTGCGGGTGCTAAAATAGCAAATATGGAGTTTATCCAATTTCATCCAACCTGTCTGTACCACCCTCAAGCAAAATCATTTTTAATTTCCGAGACCGTTCGTGGCGAAGGCGGTATTTTGCGGTTAAAAGATGGGACGACTTTCATGGAAAACTACCATTCTATGGGATGTCTTGCGCCTCGAGATGTTGTTGCCCGTGCTATAGATCATGAAATGAAAAAAAGTGGTGACGATTGTGTCTATTTAGACACTACTCATATAGAAGGTTACCGCACTCGTGAACGCTTTCCAAATATCTACCAAACTTGCTTAAAGTTCGGATTTGATATGGTTGATAAGCCCATCCCCGTAGTACCGGCTGCTCATTACACCTGTGGAGGAGTGTTAGTTGATCTCAACGGTCAAACAAATATCCGCAATCTTTTTGCTAGTGGAGAAGTTTGCTATTCTGGGCTACATGGAGCGAATAGACTGGCATCGAACTCGCTATTGGAAGGGCTTGTATTATCAAATAGAGCCGTATCCAAGGCTGCTTTATTATTAAAAGCTAAAAATTTCAAGAGTCCTATGCACCTAGATATACCTAGTTGGGATTGTGGAAACGCCGTAGATAGTGATGAATCTGTTGTTGTATCGCATAACTGGGAAGAAATTAGACGGATCATGTGGAATTATGTCGGCATTGTGCGATCAGACAAAAGACTTTTTCGAGCTGAAAGGCGCATTAAATTGCTTCTGGATGAAATCAAAGAATATTATTGGAATTTCACAATTACCAAAAATACTCTGGAATTGAGAAATATTGCTCTCACTGCCCACTTGATTATCATGGGAGCGTTACAACGCAAAGAAAGCCGCGGGCTTCACTTTACTCTAGACTATCCAAAAACTGATAATAACTGGAAAAAAGATACCATACTTCAAGATACTACTCGTCGATCAGTAACCCAAACCTCTATAGGAAACATACCATGAGTGAAAAAAGTCCTATCTTTATTCGAGATTTCCTAGGAATAGCAGTTCTAGCCTTTTCCTTATTCGCCATTGTATCTTTGATTACATATTCTCCGGCAGATTCATCAATGAACACTGCTCTTTCTGAACAAGCTGAGGTCACTAACTCAGGAGGATTAGTTGGTGCTTATATTTCGGATAGCCTTGTACAGCTTTTTGGAAGCGGCGCATTTTTCTTCCCCCTTATAACACTTATTCTGGGATGGGCTTGCGTGAGGGGCAAAGAATTCAGTCACTGGCCACTCCGTTTGTGTTCTGGGATATTTTTACTCATAGGATTATGTTCTTTAACTGCGGTTCAATTGGACACTGACCCTATTTTTAAAAAATCTATTCAGGTAGGGGGACTCATCGGCGAAACTCTAGGAAGATTTCTTGTCATGTGGTTTAGTACTGTTGGTGCCACGATGTTTCTAACTACCATGATTTTTATTTCACTCATTGCAATAACAGGCAAAACTGTTAATTCCATGCTCGAATCAGCAGGCAGATTTTTAGGGACCAGTGCTGGAAAATTATCACGACTTTTTAATAGTTTTAAAATAGCGTGTAGCGATTGTGTAAATACTTTTCGAGAAGCTTCTAAAGTAGCCAAAGGAAAGTCTGAAAAAATATCTAAATCAGAACCACTGATTATAACTAGAGAAAAACCTCCTGCATCAACACAACTATTAGATCATGGTCCTAACATTGTCCCTCCTAAAAAGAAAACAAATACTGAATTTATTGTAGCTGAAGGTCTGAAGCCTAATTCTGAAAGTGGTGATTACCAAATTCCATCTGTCAGTTTGCTAAACGACCCTTTACCCGTAGAATATTCAGAAAAAATGAAAGAAGAAATTCTTATAAGTACTTCCATCCTGGAACGTAAACTAGCTGACTTTGGTGTAGAAGGTAAAGTAGTCCAAGTTCTTCCTGGACCAGTAATCACTTTGTATGAATTTGAACCCGCTCCGGGAATCAAAGTTAGTAGAATTCTTGCATTGAGCGACGATCTTGCATTAGCAATGCGCGCACTGAGTTTACGTATTCTTGCACCGGTGCCTGGAAAGCCTGTGGTCGGTATCGAAATCCCTAATATTAGAAAAGAGGTTGTTTCGTTCAAAGAAATAATGACTTCAAAAGAATTTGTTGAATCTACATCTAAATTAACGATGGTAATAGGCAAAGATGGTATCGGTGACCCTGTAGTTCAGGATCTTGCAACGATACCTCATCTTTTGATGGCTGGTTCTACCGGGTCTGGGAAAAGTGTAGGGTTAAACGCGATGATCTGCAGTATTCTTCTCAATGCCACACCTGATGAAGTAAAAATGATAATGGTTGATCCAAAAATGCTGGAACTATCAATTTTTGATGGAATCCCTCATCTTATTTCACCTGTTGTAACAAACCCAAAAAAGGCTGCTGCTGCTCTAGCTTGGGCTGTGCAGGAAATGGAAAATCGATATAAACTAATGGCGGAAATAGGAGTTCGTAATATAAGTGCGTTTAATTTAAAAATGGAAAAAGAACGCAAAGAATACGAAAAAAACCTTCGGCAGTGGGAAAAAGAGAATATAAAAAGTGTTAAACCTCACGAAATAGAATTCGAAGAATCTATCGATGAAAGCGATAAGCCTATAAAACCTCCAGAAAAACTACCCTATATCTTAATCGTAATCGATGAACTGGCTGATCTTATGATGGTCGCTTCTAAGGGAGTAGAAGAAGCTCTTACTCGGCTCGCTCAAATGGCACGCGCGTCGGGAATTCATCTAATTGTTGCCACACAACGCCCATCAGTTGATGTTTTAACTGGGATTATTAAAGCAAATTTCCCCTCTCGGATATCCTACAAAGTAACTTCTCGAGTTGATTCTCGAACTATCCTCGATTCTATGGGTGCCGAAAAACTTTTAGGAAAAGGAGATATGTTGTTTATGCCTCCAGGAACACATCGACTTTTACGTATTCACGGGGCAATGGTGAGTGATGACGAAATCGAAAAAATTATAAATTTTATTAAGGAACAAAAAAAACCAACCTATAAAGAAGAAATTTTTGAAGTTGCTATAGCGGGAAAAGAAAAATCTGAGGAAAAAGAGGAATACGATGACAGATATGACGAAGCATTGGCTTTAGTCGCAAAAGATCGACAAGCCTCTATTTCTTATATACAAAGAAGATTAAGAATAGGCTACAATCGAGCCGCAAGTATCATAGAAATGATGCAACGAGATGGGGTTGTCGGCCCTTCAGATGGTGTTCGACCTCGCGAAATTTACGTCAACCCTATTTCTGTTGAATAATTAGTCGCCTCTCAGAGAGGCAAAGCATGAGATCACTCACATGTCCTTTCAACATTCTCTAACTAATTTAAACTCAGACCAAAAACAAAACCCAGTACTATTCATTTTATTCGGTGCAAGTAACCTTGCTCGATCTTATTACGGATTAAACCTTTCTATTAAACGATGCATCCACCCAAGAAAAGCTACTTTTATTCATGCTATGGGCCCAGGAAGAGGATACCTCTGTCGAGGTGGAATATTCAACACGACCTATCCACCCATTATTAATTGTGGCATTCTTGAATCTATACAAAAAATAAGAAAACCAAATCAACAAATAATAGCTCTTATCACCGACATCGGTAACGATATTATGTATGGCATTCACTCAGAAAAAATTATTGCAGGATTGCAAAAAATACTTGATACCCTAGGTGAGTTTACAAAAAATATTTTTATCACCCCAATTCCAATAAACTCAAAAAATGATATTGGCAAGTTTTACTTTCTTCTTCTCCGATGCATTTTTTTCCCAAAGAGCTCGATAAACTATTCTCAAACCTTGGAAAGCATCAAAGTAATCAACCAGTTTATCCTTCATTCTTCAAACAAAAAAACAACTGTAATTAATGGTATGGAGCGGTTTAGCGGATTGGATAAAATTCATTATAGTGTTTTTAAAAGTCATCTTGCATCAGCTCATATCGCTAATAAATTAATCGAGCCCATTGGAGTCAATGTTTCTCCAATACTAAAATTTCCGGAAGCATTCTTGTCTCTGACAAACAATCTTGCTCGAATACTATTGATAGATATTCTGGGAATTATAAATAAAAATAACGAAACGTTTTAAAATTTCATGGGATATTCACTTGCCATCATAAGAATTGTTGGATTAATTTTGACCTACATTATTTTTGGAGTTATAGGTCTTGGGTTACTGACTATTTATTTCTTATCCATAAAATCTTATTATCGTTCTATTGTTTTTTTTTCACAGCTTTGGGCAAAGTATTCGTGTGCACTTCTTAACATTAGGGTCAAGATAATACAGAAATCAAAAGTTTGTCCCGGGTCTATAATCATATCTAATCATGTGGGAACACCTGATATTTTTGTATTGGGTTCTTGCTTCCCAGGGTTTTTTATTTCCAAATCGGAGATAGGACAATGGCCATTCATTGGCTGGTTAGTCAACCTTGGCGCGACCATTTTAGTCGACAGAGACCGAAAACAACAAGTTCGAGCTACAATTGAGGAACTTCGCTGTCGTTTAGAAGCCGATTGCTCCATAATTCTCTTTCCCGAAGGACAAGCAACAAATGGTAAAGATATTGTACCTTTCAAATCTTCATATTTTGAAACCGCTATTAAAACAGGAAAACCTGTTTTACCTGTTGTCATTAACTACCATGACAAAGGAAATCCATCCATCGCATGCTGGTACAATATTAGTTTTATAACACATATTATCAGGCTGTTAAAAAACAAGCGATTGGATGTAACGATCGAAGTTCTACCCTTAATTCAAAAGGAAACAGACCGAAAACTCTTATCAAGTAAATGTTACGATATGATCCGTGAAAAATATTTATCTTATGCCAACAGAAAAGTTTCAGCATCTTGATACTTGGCTGAAGCTTATAGTTATTTAGACTGCAACAGTACTTTGGTCTATGAGAACCTCATACACAAATCAACAACTTTAAAATGCTTTTACCATTTAAAGACAAAATACCTCAGATTGATTCATCTGTTTATATCGTTCATAGTGCTATTGTGATAGGTGATGTTGAGATAGGTTCGGAAAGTAGTGTATGGTTTAATGCTGTCATTCGCGGGGATGTTAATTTTATCAGAATTGGCAGGCGAACCAATATTCAGGA
>Ga0114997_10001848_pt1 | contig 17307 bp, 16 predicted proteins | sample ArcticOcean_MG_C_2_FD_87045 | JGI IMG/M metagenome (GOLD analysis project Ga0114997, IMG submission 87045) | Marine microbial communities from western Arctic Ocean - ArcticOcean_MG_CB4_136 | ecosystem: Environmental > Aquatic > Marine > Oceanic | place: Arctic Ocean: Canada Basin | collected...
AGTTATGATAATTATATTTATCTTATAAATCATTATAAACCAAAAAAAATAATTTTACCCAACATAATATCTTTTGATTATTTACTGATAAATTACCTAGCTAAAAAGAAGAATATATTAACTTTTGTTTGTTTGGATGGAATTGAGACAGTTTATAATCCTTTAAATATTATTTTTGATAACGATAAATTTATATACGACAAATTAATTTGTTATGGAGAGGCAGACTATAAATTAAGTCTCACTCATAATATAAAAAAAGATCAATTATTATTATCAAAACTTCCAATTTCATCAAACATTCAAATAAACAAACAAAAAGAATTTGACTTTATAATTATGGCTTATCAGCCAAGAACTTACAACTTAGAGTCTAGATGGGATAGTAGATATTTTCATTTATTAGAAATAGTAAAAATTTTAAATAAAATGGGGTATGAAAAAATTGGTATAAAAATCAAGCCAGATAATGAAGATCTTAAGAAAGAAATAAATTTTTTACAAACTTTAATTGTTAAAGAAAAGTATAAATGTAATATTTTAACAGGAAATTTTTTAGAATATATTGGTAATACAAAAAATATAATTGGTGGTATATCCACATGTGTTTGGGAAAGTGCTTATCTAAATATCCCTTATTATATCTATGAACCAAAAGATATGGGACTTTTACAATATCAAATAGAAAAATCGATAATATTCAAAAATAAAGATGTGTGCAGAAGCATATCAATCTTAAAATCAAAAATTGAAAAAAAACAGTTTTTTAATCCAAATAGAAAATTTATGTTTAATGGTGTAATTTTAAATAAGTTAAAATTCTAGATTTAACCAAGATATTTGTGCCAATTTTTTGTAGCTTTTTTAATTTTAGAGGGTGTCCATAGAGGTGCATCATTCCACCAATCAATATTTTTTAAAACATTTTTAATACCTCTTTTTAAACTAACTTTTGGAAACCATTTTAATTGAATTTGTATTTTATTAATATTGGCATGAGTTTTTTTTGGCTCTCCTGGTCTCCATGGTAAATAAGTGTATTTGTTAAATATCATTTTAGCTAAAGACATGACAGATTGAGGTTTTCCACTACCAAGATTAAATATTTCATTTTTTGATTTTGATATTGCTGCTTTATAAAAAGCATCACATAGATCAGTTATATATAAAAAGTCTCTTTTCTGACTCCCGTCTCCAACAATAGTAAGTGGTTTTTTTGTAATTAGTTGTTTTATAAAAACTCCAATTACGGCACCATATACATTTGTCGTTCTAGATCTTGGTCCGTAAGCATTAAAAATTCTTATTGAAATTGTTGGTATTTTGTAAATTTTTCCCCAGTGCAGAACAGCCTGTTCACCAACATATTTACTGAATGCATAAGGATGTTGAATATTTATTTTAACGTTTTCTGATGTTTTTATATCAGATAAGCCATAACATGAAGATGATGCAGCATATATAAATTTTTTAACTTTATATTTTCTTCTTATCAGATCTATAAGTAAAGTTGAATTTAAAGCATTATTTTTAAAATAATTATAAGGGTTTTCTATAGATGGAATTAATTCTCCATTACCTGCAAAATGAAAAACAAAATCAATTTTGATAATTTTTTTTGAAATTTTTTCAAAATGTTTTAAATCTTTATTAAAGAATATAAATTTTTTACTCTTAAAATTGTGACTTATATTAATTATCTTACCAGATGATAAATTATCTATACCGTAAACAAGATGTTTTTTTTTTAAGAGAAAATCAACCATGTGACTTCCAATGAAACCTGCACAACCAGTTACTAAAGAAACATTCATAAAATACTAATATATTAAAATAACAATAATTAAACAAAATTAAACTTTTTTTTATAAATATCTAACTTATATTTGTTATATGAAAAAAAATATAAAAGGTATTTGGTTTTTTGGATATTCTGGATCTGGCAAGACCTTTGCTTCTAAAATAATTGCAAAGAAAATCAAAAGAAGCATAGTTATTGATGGAGATGAAGTAAGAAAACTTATCAGTAAAGATTTGCAATATAATAAAAAAGACAGAACAATTCAAACTGAGAGAATTCTTGGTTTTTCAATTATATCAATTAAACAAAAATTATTTCCAATAATATCGACTTCTTTTCTGCCTAAAAAGATAGTAAAATTAGCAAAAGAAAATGGTATAGAGATTGTAGAAATTGAAAGAGATAAATCTTTTTTATTTAAGAAATTAAAAAATAAAAAAAATGTTGTTGGAGTAGATATTTTTTATGAAAAATTTGTGCGAAAAAATATTTATAATGATACAAATTTCAAAAAAAATATTAATATTTTTTTAAAACACTTGAATTTTTAGCTACTTTAAAATCTTTTTGATTATCTACTTCATACCAATATTTTGTTGTTCCAATCATTTTAATACCCTTATTTTTGTGTTTGATAAAAAGATTTAAAAAACTTGTAAAATCTATTTTAATATTTTTAAGTGATTTATAAAATTTGTGCATAGTGAAGAAATCATTTTTTTTTATCATAACAATTCCCATAAACTGGTAATCAGGTAGTTTATCTTTTATTTTAGTTCCAATTTCGATAATCCTTTTATTTTTAATAATTACATTTTCAGCATCATCATAAATTTTGTTATTAGTCATTCTTTTTTTCCAATGTTTTTTCCAATTTTTATTTAATGCAATACATGTTTGATTTTGTTTGATTAACCTTTTTAAAATATCTGGATGATATAAAATGTCCGCATATGATACTACCACATCATTCTTTATATGTTTGACTATTTTAAATAAACTGTGAACCATATTGGATTTATTAAAATCTTTATTTTTTATAATTAAGTGTTCTGGAAATTTTTTTTCCAAAATTGAGGATTTGTATCCTGTTACTAATATAGTTTTTTTGAAAAAATTGGAATTTTCTAGGATTCTTTCTATTATTGTTTTGCCTCTAATTTTAATTAGACATTTTGGTTTATTTTTTGTTAAACTTTTCAATCTACTACCCTTACCAGAGGCTAAAATAATTAAGTTCATGTATTTAAAAGTATTAATTTATCTATCTTTTTTATTTTATCATTTCTTTCTGGATGCCACATTATACCTTTTATCTTGTGATTTTTATGAGTAAAGGACTCTATACTTTCATCTTTTGCTCTCGATGTTTCTAGTAGTTTTTTTCCCAGTTTTATTATCCCATAGTTATGAAAAGAATTAACTTTAAATTTTTTACCTTTGTGGGTAATAAAATGATTTCCAACATGATTTATGATTGGATTTAATTTTGAAGAAAAAAATGAAGCGATGAATTGGGCTCCATGACAAATTCCCAAAATAGGAATTTTATTATTTATTGCTTGTTTAAAGTAATGACAATCAAATTTTGATCTAATTTGATCTTTTTCTTTTTTAGAAATTTTAGAGATAGTGTTTCCACCAGAAATAACTAGTAATTTACAATCTTTATTTAGATTAGAAATTTCCGTTAATACTCTAACATCTTTATTGTAAAATTTTTTTAGAAATTCTATAAGCTTAATATCTAAACTTATTTCATATTGCTTTTTATATTGGCTCTTAATGGCTGGAACAATATATATCATCAGGCTAAATGGAATTTCTTAAGTTGACAATCTATTTCTATGAAGTTTGATTTTGAAATTTTCATAAAATTATTTTCACCAACTCCTATTAATGCTGGTATATTTAGTTCTGCACATCTAATAGCCATATGTGAATTGGCTCCACCAAATCTTGTAATCAAACCTTTTATATCGAAATTAAAAACAAAATCATAACCAGGATCAGCATTTTCAATACATAAAATCTTATCTTTTAAAAGATTATATTCTAAGTAATTATTATATTTAATAAGCTCTCCTGATGTTTTTTCATTTGTAATAAAATTTATTTTTGTTTCTGTAGATTTATATAGATATAAACTTTTTTCATCTGTTATAATTTCTGGCAAAAGAATCTGTGCATTTATTTTATATTTTTTTTTATTCTGACTAATTTCAATTTTAAGAGATTTAATAGTTTCACCTACATCTAAATTATAGTGTAAATCGAGAATAGTATTTATATTTAAATAAGACAAATCGTATTTATTGATATGGTATTTTTTTCCAAATTTTTCAAGATTTTCAAAAACTAAATCAATACTCTTTGTGAAAATAAATTTAGAATATTCTCTTAACTCTATAGAGTCTTTGATAAATTTAATAAGTTGACTAGCATTAATATCCAGATTGTTTTGTTTTAACTTTCTATTAATTTTCTTAATATGATTATCAGTAAAATTAAAATGATTTTCTTTTATTTTCTTTTTAGAATTTTTTATATTTTTAAAATATCTATCATAAGCTTCTTTGTAATTATCACTACTTATTTCATATGTATTTGGTCGTAAATGACCATATATTTTAATAAATTGACCTTTTTTTAATTTTAAAAGATCAATTTGCATTTTTTTATTGATTGTTTTTATTGAGTTTAAAAATTTCATTTTCTCATGAGAATTAATTATTTTTTCTTCAACAAAAGAATTTAACATTTCTACCCCAATAAACGCACATCTAGCTATTCCTGAAAAAGCAAAAGTTCCATATTTCTTACAGTCTTCAATTAAAAAATATATTTTATTAAAATAATGAATATCAAGTTTTGTATTTTTTTTTTGTTTTTCTATAAGAGTATTTATTAATTTCTTATTTTTTTTGTATTCTGTAATTGTATTAATATTAATATCTTTTAAACTTTTTAAAATTTTATTAATTTCAATTTTTGAAAATTTGTTAAACTTTAATTCTTTTTCAATTTTTTTTTTTGTAGAAAGTGTGTGACATGTATATAAAATTTCAAATTCTACTTTGTCATGTAAATTTATATTTTTTTTAAATTTTGATAAATAAAAATTAATTAATTTTTCTGATAAATTTTTATTTAAACTTTTTGGTAGCCATGAATTAAAATCAATCCTAACATCAACATAAGGAGTGCCAAAAAAAGTTGTCATTAAATGATGAGAACTAACATCCTTGAAGCCAATACTTTTTCTATTCGAAGACCAAATATGGTTAGTAATAATTTCTTGATATAAGGATAAAGCTAATGGTTTAGGTTTAATACCAATAATTTCAGCTGGATTCCAATCTGGCATGACGCCAAAAAAGGTTGTTTTGCCACTTAAATTATATTGTTCAGTTTTAAGTTTACTGATTTTTTTTTTTAACTTTGATAAAATTATATTTAAACTTTTGTTATTTATTAATTTTGTCTTATTTTTTAGATAGATAGGTCTTACTTGAAGAATAAAAAGTTTATTTGATTTGTTAACAGCAAACTCTATATCTAAAGAGTCAGTATTGAAAATCTTTACTAATTTTTGTGATTCCAGGAATATTTTATTATGTTCTTTGTTTTTTATTTTAAAAAAATGGTTATCCAAATAATTAATAGTTTCTGTTTCGCCTTTTCCTGATGTAACAGAGCTCGTGTCACTTCCTTTTGAAAAATTTATTACTGTATAGGGTAATTTTGTATGAATATCACGTGTAGTGCAAACACCCGAGATTTTCACATTCTTCACCATTTGCTGAACAAAGAATTCATTTTTAAGGTCTATATCGTAATCTTTTATAATTTCATTGATTGATTCTATTATTTTTTTTGTATCAGTTGCTAGAATATTTAAAAAACTTTTGTATTTACCTGCATTTGTTTTTTTTAATAAGTCTTCCTTTGCACTTGAAGATCTTATTGCAAGCAAACCATTAAAATTATTTTGGATATTTTTAACTATTCTTCCTTTTTCTTTTTGAAAATCTGATACTTTATAAATATTTAACTTAGGTACATTGATTCCAATATTCTTTAAGTTTTTTAAAGTTTGCGCTTTAGAAAAAAATTTCATATTTAAAATGTATCATTTTACATCTTATTTTGTATAAGACTCATATGATAGAATTACATAAATTAATTTTATTTTTTTTTTTATACCCTTTTAAAAAAATTATTACACCAAAAAATATTATAATTTTCTCTTCTAATGCACCCAATAGATATGGTGGTGGGCCAAAATTTTTATTTGAATATTTATCTAAAAAAAATTATCAAGCTTATTGGTGGACTAGTGATAGAAAAATCCAGGATCATCTTATAAAGAAAAAGTTAAGATATTTTTCAATTTCAAATCCTTTAAAATTTTTGAAGGTTGTATTTACGGCAAAAATAGTAATTAACTCAGGCGATGATCATTATGATTTTTGCAATCTATTAAAAAATGATTCTAGAGTTGTGAAAATTTGTGTGGGACATGGGATGGGACCAAAGCTAATTAATAAAAAAAGAAACCATCCATTACAAATAAATTTTGATTATTTAAGCTATAGTAGCTTGTATACAGCCAAAAATATTGCTCAAAACCAATTTAAAATTAATAAAGATAAAATAAAGATATTGGGTAACCCAAAAAACGATTTTTTTTTTGATAAAAAAAAAATTAAAGATATTTATCAATCAAAAAAAATTTCAAATTTTTATATTAAAAATTTGATTAAAAAATCAAAAATTATTTTCTATGCACCGACATGGAGACCATATAAATTTAATTTACCTTTATTGAATTTAAATAAATTTGACTTAAAAAATTTTGAATATTTTTTAAAAAAAAATGATTTTTATTTTTTTTATAATAGCCATGTCCAATCTGGTATTTACAATAAAATTAATACAGATAGGATCAAATTTATTTCCACTAAGACATATTCATTATTCGATACAAATGAAATGTTATGTGAATGTGATATTTTTCTTACCGATTGTAGCACTCTGTCAACTGAAGCAGCAATTTTGAAAAAACCGCAAATATTAATTTTTCCAGATTTTAAAAAATACAACAATGTACATGGTTTTATAGAACCCTTTAAGGATATTATACCAGGAAAAGTAGTTTATAATTTTGATGATTTATTAAATTTAATGTATTCATATAAAAATAAAAAAAATTACACTAAAAAATTTAATGAAAAAGTTAAAAAATATTTGAGTCATTATTATGACACTAAAATTAACAATTCTGCGTTTAGACATGAAAACTTTATAAAAAAATTAATTAATTTTAAATAATTATGTACATTAAAAAAAAAAATCTTAAACACCTTTTAATCGATAAGAATAAAAGTATTAATGATGTGCTTATTGTTCTAAATAAATCTCGATTTCCAGAAAAAAAAATTTGTATTGTTGTTGAAAAGTCAAAAATTTTAAGTGTATTAACTGATGGTGATATAAGAAGGATTCTAATAAAAGAAAAAAATTTAAATCAAAAAATTCACAAATACTTAAAAAAAAATTTTATTTATGCAAATGACAGTAGCTCAGAGCAAGCACTAAAAAAGATTATAATAAAATATCAAATTGATTTTTTACCACTTCTTAACAAGAAAAAAGAATTCATTTCATTATATTATGCTGACTCTAGCAGATATAACGTCCTAAAAAAAAATGATAATGAAGTTTTTATACTAGCTGGTGGTAGAGGAAAGAGAATGTTTCCATTAACAGATAACGTGCCCAAACCTTTGCTTAAGATAGGGAGTGAAACAATTATAGAAACTCTTATAAATTCCTTTAAAAATCAAGGTTTTTATAATTTTACAATTTCTTTAAATTATTTTTCTGAAAAAATTATTAATTATATTAATAATAAAAATTATGAAGACATAAATATTAAGTATGTACTTGAGAAAAAAAAATTAGGAACTGCTGGCCCAATATCTAAGTTTAAAATTGTCAATAATAAACCAATAATTATTATAAATGGAGATATTTATACTAGATTAAATTTTTTAGAATTAATTAATTTTCACAATAAGAACAATAATGCTTTAACAGTATGCTCAAGATTTTATAATCAGCAAGTTCCTTATGGTGTTATTAGTCGTCAAAAAAAAGCAAATGAAATTATTATAGAAAAACCTATGTACAAACATAAAATATCAGCTGGCATTTATGTAATAAATTCTAAATTAGTTAAAGATATACCAAAAAATAACTTTCTCAATATGAATGACTTTATAAATTCTCAATATAAAAAAAATAAAAAAATTGGAGTTTTTCCCATACATGAACTTTGGATGGATATAGGAGATCATGGTAGTTTCATTAACGCTCAAAATGAAGTTGATCAAGAATGGTAATTAGACTAAATGCCAAAATTTAAAGCTTTGATTATTGGCTATGGCTCTATAGGTAGAAAACATCACAAGATTTTAAAAAAAATTAAAAAAGTAGATGAAATATTTATTTTTACCTCACAAAAAAATATTAAAAAAAGTATTAACAAATTAAGTGATATAAAAATAATTAACCCTGATTTTATAATTATTTCATCAACAACAAATACACATTATAAATATTTAAATTTTATTAATTCAAATTTTATAAATAAAAAAATATTAGTTGAGAAACCGCTTTTCATTAACTTACATAAAATAGATAAAATTAAGAATAATATATTTGTTGGATACAATTTAAGATTACATCCAATAATCAGATTTATTAAAGATTGGGTGAAAAACAAAAAAATATTATCAGCAGACATTTATTGTGGTTCTTACTTGCCAAATTGGAGGAATAGACCATTACATAAAACATCTTCATATGATAAAAAAATAAATGGAGGAATTATATATGAGCTTTCTCACGAGATCGATTATGCTAGGTTTATTTTTGGACCTTTAAAAAAATTATTTGTATCCAAAAAAAAATTATCTACAATAAAGATGAAAGACAATGACTATTCTCAAATAATTCTTAAAACAAAAAAAGGATCAATAATTAGTATAAAATTAAATTATTACTCTTATATAAGAAAAAGATTCATAATTATTGATAGTTCTAACCAATCACTATTTGCTAACCTAATCACGGGAGAGATCGTAACTCAATCAAAAACAAAAAAAAAAATAAAAGAGTTTAAATATAATATTGATAATACTTATAAAGAGCAATTGACTTTATTAATTAAAGGAAAATTTAAAAATTTGTGTTCTTACAATGAAGGTTTTGAAACACTTAAGACTATTAGAAATTTAAATATCTAATATATGAAAATTTTATGTACCATTTGTGGAAGAAAAGGATCGAAAGGGGTAAAAAATAAAAATTTAATAAATATTAAAGGTAAGCCTCTTATTTATTATTCCATAAAGCAAGCACTTAAGTCAAAACTATTTGATTATATTGTTGTGTCAACTGATGGCTCAAAGATTCAAAAAATTGCAAAAAGATATGGTGCCTCAAGTTGGTTTTTAAGATCAAAGCTTTTATCTAATTCTACGGCTCCTAAAATACCTGTAATAAAAGATGCGCTATTAAAATCTGAGTCATACTTTAATACTATTTTTGATTACATAGTTGATTTAGATATTTCATCCCCATTAAGAGATCCAAAAGATATCACTGAAGCTTTTAGAATATTTTTAAAAAATAAAAATAATAATCTATTTTCAGTTTTTGCTTCTAAAAAAAATCCATACTTTAATATGGTTGAAAAAATTGACAATAGAGTTTGTTTGTCTAAAAAAAGCAAAATATCTGTAACTTCAAGACAGGCAAGTCCAGAAGTTTTTTCTCTAAACGCTTCAATATATATTTGGAAAAGAAAATCTCTTATAAATCAAAAGAAACTGTTTGGAAAAAAAACTGGTATCTATATTATGCCGGAAGAAAAATCAATTGATATAGATTCAAACTTTGATTTAAAAATAGTAAAATCATTAATAAAAAAAATATGATTAAAAATGTGTATTTGTTGGGTGGCAATGGTCTAATAGGCAAAGAGTTAATAAAATTGTATAACAATAAAAACTCAAATGTAATTGTATTAGATATTAAAACAGAAAAACCTATTAAGAAAAAAAAAGTTAAATATGTTAAATTTGACTGCACATTTCTGCTTGGTATGGAAAGTGTGTTAAAAAAAATTTTTAAAAAAAATGGTAAACCTGATATTTTTATAAATTGTAGTTATCCTGTATCTAAATCATGGAGCAAATCAGATATCGATAATATAGATTATAATTTGTATAAAGAGAATGTCGAATTACATTTGAATAGCTATGTTTGGATAGCTAAAATAGTTGCGAAGGTCATGAAAAAATATAAAAATGGCTCAATTTTATTGTTAGGCTCAATTTATGGACCTATAGCGCAGGATCCTATGTTATATATTAATACAGGGATTAAAGAAAACTTTACTTATCCAATAATAAAATCAGGTGTTATTGGAGCAACCAGACAATTAGCAAGTTTTTATGGTAAGCACAATATAAGAGTAAACTGTATCTGTCCGGGAGGCATTATGGGACATGTTAAGGGAACAAAAAACAAACAAAGTCTAAAATTTTTAAAAAAATATCTTGATAAAATTATGCTTAACCGTTTCTGTAAGGCAGATGAAGTGGCAAAGGCATGTAAATTTTTTGCTTCAGATATGGCATCTTATGTAACAGGACAGACAATTTTTGTAGATGGTGGCTATAACAGTCTTTAAAAATGAAAAACTATTTTTTTTATGAGAAAAATATTAAGTGTTTTAATTTTTTTTACAAAAATAAAAGAAACTATTTATTTAAAAAAGATAAAATTGGCAAGGAATCACTAATAAATAAAATTTTTATTAAAGATGATATTTATAATTTTCAAGACAATGCAGATATACATAGTAAATCAATTGCTATTTCTAATGAAATCCACAAGCTAAATACTTTAACAAAAAATCTAATTTTAGATAGGGCATTTAATAAAATGCTTTCTATTAATATAGAGGAAATTTTACGCACAGCTTATCTGAGTGATAAAATTCAATCATATTATGGGTTAGAAAATTTATATATTTGTAGATTTTTTAATGATTTGAATTTATTCAATTATCTTAAAAAAAATAATTACATATCTAACAAAACAAAGATCTCTAAAATTTATTATTTTTTTAACAAATGTTATAATTATATAGAAAACTTTTATTTTTTTTTAAAGTTTCTTTTTTTCCCTGAATTTATATTTTTCCTATGTAGAAAAAATGTTAGTAAAAATTACGAATATATTTTTAATGTTGATCAAGAGCCAGATATTAATGATCCTATTTTTCCATTTTCTATTAAAAAAAGTAAAGAAAAGAATGTTTTAGTTGTTAAAGATTTTCAGTTAAGAGATAGTTTCATTAAAATAAAAGACAAAAAATATCCATATTTTGATTTATTTTACATAACAAATACATTTAAAAATATTTCACTAATAACATATTTGAAAAAATTTTATCCAAAATATTTTTATGAAAGAATGAAACTTTTAATTTTAAACAAATATAAGTATAAAGAAATTTACAGATATTTTTCAACTAAGATATGTTGGGAAGTTTTTTTAAATTGTTCTAAAGTCGAAAAATCTTTAACAGCAATGCTACCCTCTAATACAACATCACAATTAATTCAAAAAAAAAATATACTTGAAACAATTTTTTTTTATCATAGTTCAACACCAAATTTATCTAGTAAAATAAGTGATAAAAGCTCAGTTGATCATATTCAGTACAATTATATGGATTATTCTACGTTAATAACAAACGAGGTATCAATTAATTATCTAAATAAACAAACAAATAATTTTACTAATTATAAAAATTTTGGTTCCATGGACTCAAGCTCAGCTGTATTGGATATAAATAAAGTTAAACTATTTAAGAGTAATTTAAGAATAAAAGAAGATAAAAAAATTGTTGGAATATTTGATAACTCAAAAGGTTATGGTGGAGTTTTGTCAAATGATGAATATTTAAAATTTTTAAAATATTTAAACTTTTTAGTAACGAAATATAAAAATTATTATTTTATTTTAAATAAAAAAGATAAAAAAAGTTATTATCACTCAAATACGTCAAATTATAAGCAACTTAATTCTGAATTAAATAAAATAAAAAAAAATAAAAATTTTATAAATTTTAATTATCAGCTTTCTTCAAGTCAAATTTTAACTCTATCAGATATTGTTATTACACAGCCATATTCTTCAATAATATACGACTCATTGTGCTCAAAAAAAATAACGTTAATTTATGATAATAATAAAAATCTTATTCATAGTGATAATGATTATTCAAAAATTTCAAAAACAATTAATATAAATAAAATTAAATTAAAATATCGGTTGCTTGATAAAGATGTGATTGACATACTTAGGTTCAATTCAAAAAAATCTTTAGCAATGACTAAAATTGGAAATAAAACTAATTATTTTACTGAAGTTTTTAAATATTTGGAAAAATAATATGAAACCTACATTTAGAATAATAGCAAAGCTAGATATAAAAGATAAAAATTTAGTTAAAGGAATAAACTTTGAGGGCCTAAGAGTTGTTGGAAGACCACATGAATTTGCAAATTATTATTATGAAAATGGAATTGATGAAATTTTTTATCAAGATGTAATTGCAAGTTTATTGGGAAGAAATACCCTTAGCAAAATAATTGCAGATAGTAGTCGTGATATTTTTGTACCTATCACAGTAGGAGGTGGAATAAAATCATTAAAAGATATAGAAATTGTTTTAAAATCTGGTGCAGATAGAGTTTCTTTAAATTCAGGTGTTTTAGAAAATTTAGATTTAATTAAAAGTTCTATAAAAAATTTTGGTAGTTCAAATATTATTTTTGCAATAGAAGTAATGAAAATAGATAGTGAATTAAAAGTAGTTAAATTTAATGGTAGAGAAAAAACACCGTATAAATTAATAGATTGGTTAAAAATATTGGTGGAATCTGGTGCTAGTGAAGTTTTTTTAAGCAGCGTTAATCACGATGGTACTGGAAAAGGAATAGATTTTGAAATTCTAGAAGCAGTTAAACACTTTGAAAATTTATCAATAATTTATCATGGAGGTGTTAATTCTGATGATCCTTATAATTTAAGTAAAAAATATTTTAAAAATTTATCTGGATTGGGAATATCTTCTTTATTTCACTATGAATATTATCTTAAACAAAAACATGATATAGATAAAATTGATACTGGCAATACAGAATTTATTGTGAAAAAAAAAATACCTAGCAATATAAATCCAACTAGTATAAATGAATTTAAAAATAAATTAAGAAATTATAAGTTTCAGTTAGTAAAATTTGATGTTTAAAAGAGGTGATCTAGAAAAACAGGTAAGTAAAATACCAAATAAAATTTTGTGGTGTAAAAACTGCACAATGTCAAATCAGAGACCAAGAATAATATTTGATGAGAATGGAATATGTTCTGCTTGTAAATATTATGAATATAAAAAAACAATTAATTGGAAAACAAGAGAAAGTGAGCTAGTTGAATTACTAGATCTTCATAGATCTAAAGATAATTCTTGGGATGTTATTGTTCCCAGTAGTGGGGGAAAGGATTCAGCATATGTTGCTCATGAATTAAAATACAAATATAAAATGAATCCGTTATTGGTAACATGGAGCCCTCTAGAATACACTGACATAGGCTTTAAAAATTTTAATATACTAAATGATGCTGGTTTTACCTGTATTAAAGCTAGTCCTAATGGAAAATTACAAAAAAAACTTGCTAGACTTTGTTTTGAAGAATTTGGTGATGCCTTTCACGTGTTTGTTTTGGGGCAAATATACTACCCAATTCATATGGCAATAAAGTTTGGAATTAAATTAATTTTTTATGGAGAGAATGGTGAGCTTGAATACGCTGGTGATCCAGGATCCAAAGATAGGCCGTCTACTGATTTAATTAAGAATAAGAAATGGTTAAATGGATATCTAAAAGGAACAACATTAGATAACTTAATGCAATATGGAGTCAAAAATAAAGAATATCTGAATAAAGGTGATTTAGACATAGCTGACACGAAGTTTTACAAACCACCAGATAAAGCAGAAATGATAAGTGCAAATGTATCTGAAATTTATTATTATAATTATTTTAAAAATTGGAATCCTCAAGAAAATTTTTATTATGCTGCTGAAAAAACAGGCTTTTTGCCTAATCCAGAAAGAACAGAGGGAACTTACTCAAAATATGCAAGTTTAGATGATAAGATGGATGGTATGCACTATTATATGAGATATATTAAATTTGGTTTAGGAAGATGTATAGAGGATGCCGCACATGAAATTAGAGAAGGACACATATCAAGAGAAGAGGGTATTGCTTTAATAAATAAATATGAGGGAGAATTTCCTCAGAAATATTTCCAAGATTTTTTAAATTACTTAGAAATTAAGCAAGAACATTTTTGGGATGTTGTTGATTCTTGGAGGGCAAAACATTTATGGGAAAAAAAAGGAAACAAGTGGCAATTAAAAAATCAAATAAAATAAAAAAATATAAAAAGTACCTTTGTTTTGATTTGGATAATACTTTGTGTGCTACAAAAGGCTCAGATTATATAAATTCTAAGCCAATAATAAAAAATATTAAATTTGTTAATGAACTATATAATAAGGGTTTTTATATTCTTATATTTACTGCCAGACATATGGGTAAATTTAAAGAAAATAAATCAAAAGTTATGGCTTATGGCTTTAAAAAAACACAAGATCAATTAAAAAAATGGGGTCTAATGTTTCATAAATTAGAAATGGGAAAACCATCTTTTGACTATATGATTGATGATAAAAGTATTTTCTATAAAAAGAGTTGGACCAACAAATTAAAAAAAATTCTTAAAGTTTAATTATGAAAAAAAAAATATTTTTAACTGGCGCCGAAGGTTTTATTGGATCACATTTATTAGAATTACTAGTAAAAAAAAATTATAAAGTTAAAGCTTTATGTTTGTATAATTCATTTAATCATTGGGGGTGGCTAGATGAAGTTGATCCAAAAATATTAAATGAAGTTGAGATTATAAGTGGAGACATTAGAGATAAAGATTTTATTTATAAAAATACAAAAGATATAGATATAATTATAAATTTAGCTGCCTTAATTGCCATACCTTATTCTTATGAGGCCGTTGAAAGTTTTATCAACACCAATATAATTGGTCTAAATAATATATTATCAGCTTCACTTAAAAATAATTGTAAAGTTATCCACACATCTACTAGTGAGGTTTATGGAGAGCCTGATAGATTTCCGATTAGTGAAAAAGATAGTGTTTTTGCAAAATCTCCATATTCAGCAACAAAAATTGCTGGAGATCAACTTTGTTTTTCTTATTATAGAAGTTTTGGTTTGCCAGTAACCTTAATTAGACCTTTTAATACATTTGGCCCTAGACAATCTTTAAGAGCGATTATTCCTACAATAATTACTCAGGCTATTACAAATAATGGAATAATTAAGCTTGGTAATATTTATCCTAAAAGAAATTTTAATTATGTAAAAGATATTATTAATGGTTTTGAGAAGAGTATAAAACTTAAAAAGTTTAAAGGAGAGCTAATTAATTTAGGAGGCAGTTTTGAAATTTCTATCAAAGACTTAGTTAAGCTAATTTCCAAGATAATGGATAAAGATATAATAATTAAAACAGATAAAAAAAGATATAGGCCTAAATTAGGCGAGGTTAATAGGTTAGTTTCATCAAAAATTAAATCTAAAAAAATTTTAAAGTGGACTCCTAAATATGATAAAAAAACTATGTTTGAAGAGGCATTGTCAGAAACAATTGATTGGTATTTTAAGAATATAAGCTTGTATAAATCAAAATCAAAAATTTATACAAAGTAAAAATAATGAAAAAAAAATCTAATCTAGTAGATGATTTTTTATATAAATTAAAAAATTCTCTTAAAAAAAAAACTAATGGAATACATGAACCATCAATAGATGCCAGTGATAAAAAAATTGTAAATGAATGTATCGGTAAAAATGAAGTATCGGCATTAGGAAATTATGTAAGAAAATTAGAAAATGAAATAGTTAAATTTACAGGTTCTAAATATGCAATAACAACCTCAACAGGAACTTCTGCACTACATCTATCCTTACTTGCCATTGGTGTAAATAAAAACCATGAAATTCTTGTACCTGCATTTAATTTTATTGCGGCTGCAAACGCAATTTTATACTGCAATGCCACTCCACACTTTGTAGATATTGATAATAAAAATTTAGGTATTGATGTAAATTATTTAGAAAATTATTTAGAAACAATTACAATTAAGAAAAATAAACATTATATAAATAAAAAAACTAAAAAAGTTATTTATGCAATTATTCCTGTTTATGTTTTCGGGAATTCTTATGATATTCAAAAATTGAAAAAAATATGTAAAAAATTTAACATTAAAATAATAGAAGACTCAGCTGAAGCTTTAGGAACTTTTTATAAAAACCAACATGCAGGAACTTTTGGTTTAGCAGGTTGTTTAAGTTTTAATGGAAATAAAATAATTACTACTGGAGCAGGAGGCGCTGTTATTACAAATAATTCCAATATATATAAATATATTAAAGATAAAATCGCTAATGGAAAAAAATCCAAGACATATGAACTAATATATGAACAAAAAACATTAAACTTTAGAATGGCAGATATAAATGCTGCATTAGGGCTTTCTCAATTTATCAAAATAAAAAAACTAATTAAGAATAAGAGAAATTTAGCAAAAAAATATCAAAAATTATTCAAAAATTTTGAAGGAGTTAGATTTATTAGTGAAGATAAAAATACAAAATCAAATTATTGGTTAAATTCTGTTGAAATAGATTTTAAAAGTTTAAAAGAAAGGACTACATTATTTAATAAAGCAAAAAAACTCAATGTACCAATAAGGCCAGCTTGGACACCATTAAGTAAACTTAAATATTTAAAAGATTGTCCAAAATCAAATCTTAAAAATACTGAAGAAATTTATAAAAAAATAATTTGCATACCTAGTAGTGCAATATTAGGAAAATGAAAAAAATATCAATACTAGATCTAGGTGTTAGCAACCTGTTCAGTATACTAGGTCTTTTTAATAAAATTGGTTATGAAACAAAGATAATAAAATCATCTAAAGATTTTCATGATGTTGATATTTTAGTGATACCAGGAGTTGGTACGTTCCCAGCTGCGATGCAATACCTTGATAAACAAAACTTAGTTGGTAAAATTAAAGAACATTTTTTAAATGAAAAACCATTAATTGGAATTTGCTTAGGAATGCAATTATTGTTCGAAAGAAGCACTGAATTTGGTGATAACAAGGGTTTAGGTTTAATTAAAGGTAATGTTGTAGAATTTAAAAAAGAAAAATTGAAAACTCACATTGGCTGGAATAAAATTAAATTTAATCAAAATA
>Ga0114997_10001849_pt1 | contig 17304 bp, 14 predicted proteins | sample ArcticOcean_MG_C_2_FD_87045 | JGI IMG/M metagenome (GOLD analysis project Ga0114997, IMG submission 87045) | Marine microbial communities from western Arctic Ocean - ArcticOcean_MG_CB4_136 | ecosystem: Environmental > Aquatic > Marine > Oceanic | place: Arctic Ocean: Canada Basin | collected...
AACAAAACAACAAAGCATATGGGCCACGACGACAAATTATTCATCCTGGTTGGTGTTATTCGGTTTACGCGTCAAACTCTCCGCGTTGAACGTCATTTCCGATTGCGCTCTTTCCACCCAGTTCATAGCCGCAATCGAACCTTCTCTCGACTGTAACAACGCCTCTAATTCGCGGTATGATGGTCTCTCCTCAAACGGCGGCAACGGTTCGACTTGCCCAGTTTGCTGATTTAGAACAAACATTTGCCACGGCCCGCCAAAGACTTTCTGCAGTCGAAACGTCTCGCCTTGAATTCTTTGTTCTTTCAAGAAATACGCAATCTCAAATTCTTTCACAAACTTTTCGTTCTTCTCTCTCCATGGGCCGAAACCGAAATCGTTCAATATGTTCCCGTTCAGCACCCACTGCGGGTTGATGAGCATGTTCGCTCCCTTGGCATCTTTTGTTATTTGTTTCAAGTCTGAAAGAACCTCCGCGGTTGGAAAGGTCGTGCAAACGTCATCGCCGCTGGTTACTTTAACCACCGCGTCGGCGTCGTCGATGACTTTTTTCGCCACCGTCTTCTCTCCGCTCACCGCTTTCATAAGCGCTTCGACCATAGGACTCATACTCTGATACTGTTGCCGAATTCCTCCTGGCCAGTCGTCTAAATCCGTCGCTCCAATCAAAGGAATATCAAAAGTCACCTCCAAATTCTTCTTCCCGCTTTCCAAGGCTTTTTTCACCGATTTCGCGGCCAACTCAACCTGTTGCGACGTGCTCTTGGGAAGTTCTTCTAACTTTTGTTGTTGTTTTTCCGTCCCCGTTTCCGTCGTCGTCGTCGAGGTGGATGACGACGACACCGTGATGAGATTTCTTCTTCTTCTTCTCCCGTGTTGTCGTCTCGCGAAAGAAGAGGAAGAAGAAGAAGAAGAAGAAGAAGAAACGAGTAATCGTTGTTGACTGCTGCTGGTACTCGCGAGGCTCCTCGTTGAAAAATCGCGCGTCGTCTGAATCGTCGTCGTCGTCATCGTGCGCGTTTTTGGTCGTGAATGATTGATCACTCGAGAGATGAGCTCTTTTTGAAGTTCTCTTTGTGGTACTCAAATTTGCTCTTAAATTTTCTCTTAATTCTTCTTTTGCGCACAAAAACGACGTGTTTTGAAGAAGTGAATACTTTTTGATCGATGCACATTTGCAACGGATGCTGGGCGGAGATTGAGGACCACGCGTACATCACTCGATGTGGACATCAGTTCTGTGCGTCGCCCTTTCTCTTCTTCTATGCATCCTCTTTTATACCATACTGTGGACACGCGGTGCTAAAGTTTTTTTGTTTGTCGTCTCTCGTTTTGTCGTCCGTCGTTCTCTCTTCTTCTTCTTCTTACGCATATTTTATTAAACCGCGACGCTTTCTATTCGCGCGCAAACAACAGGTGAAGAGGACATACAGAGAGTGTTGAGTTCAGGCGAGTGCCCAATCTGTCAAAAAGCAGTGCTCGAACGACACGTGAAGCAAACGCCGCTCGTCTTGGAAGAGGAGAAAGTTCAGGTACAAAACGTGTTTGTTTTTCTTCTTAGTCTTCTTTGTCTTTGTCTTCTTCTTCTTCAAAATACTCACGCTAATAATAATACTAATAAATAGGTTGCGTTGAGAGGATTCAACACGGACAGTATCTTCACCGCGGCGTATCACGCGCAACAATTTGCAAACAATCAACTGGAAATGGCGTACGCAGCCATACAAGAACGAGGGCAAAGAGAATTCGAGAAGAAGTACGCAAAGGCGCGCACGAAGCTGGAAGACGTCCACGCGGCGTATTCGAAAGAGAGGGCGAGGAGGCAGGAGATGATGAAAGCTTTGAACGCTTCAAAGACGAAACAGAAGGAAATCTATCGAAAGTACGAGCAAGTGTGTGGCCAGAAACGCAGGTTGGAACAGATGTACAGCGAATTGAGAAGAAGCCACGGCGTGGGCGGCGCGAACGCAATCCACAAGCGAAGCTTCTCGAACGAAGAGTTACGAGGAGCCGACGGTGGACCGCACTTGTTGGACGAAGACCCGTTCGGCGATACTCCGATGCGCGATTCTGGAGGAAGACGAGAAAGTATGGGCAATCCGGTTCGCCGCTCCTTACGGACGCACTCGCCGGTACCAATGCGATCGTTGGACTCGTTGAACGACTCACACGGAGAAGTCACGACGAAAGCTATGGAAGCACCAGCTCCACCGGTAATGAATACCAACAAAATACCATCCTTTGGGCAAAACAACAACAACAACAACAACAACAATAATAACAACAACATCGACAGAAGACGCTCGAGTTTTGGTATAAACGCGACGAACAAAGGCGGTGGTTTTGCCCCAGGTTTGGCGTTCGGGAGCAAACCGCAGTATAACAAAGTCGCCGCGAACCCGTTCGCTTCCAAACGATTTTAATCACCACATTATCCCGACGACAATAACTTAAGTATGTTAATGCTTAATACGATATATTCAACTAGATTTTAGCGAGAGAGAGAGAAACACAAACACATTTTCTAATATACACATACACATAATCGAAGATACACTCGATACTTTATTGGCGATTTATTATTTTACTAAGATGCTAGGACATTTTTTCTTCTCAAAGGAACGATTGAATTGCTTGATTAAGTGCGGATAAAGCGCCACCACCTATTCCATATACAGCCATCGCTCGAGGACCGTTCATGCTCTTATACAAAACACCAGCGCCGGCTCCAGCAAAAACGCTACACGCCGGATCAAATCTGTGTTCCGTGTAAATCATCGACGCCGATTCTAAACCGGCGTAAAACAATCCTACCGCACCCCACGCGTTTCCGAACGTCCTCCCTCTGTACGACACTGCGTTCAGCACTCTGTTCACTTTTAACTTTGTCGTATCGATTCCAATTGATTCTCTAGGCGTTTGCAATCCTTTATACAAACCTATTCCTCCTCCGGCGACCGAGCCGCCGAGGTACCCCAGACCTGTCAAATACGTCAAGTTTTCGCTCCATGATCTCGTTCGCATCTGCCTTTCTTCGTCGAATAAGTACTCTGGAGTCGTGCTTATGGAGTATAACTTTTGCGACATCCCCGGGTCGAACGGCCCGCCCAACCCAGTATACGGGTTATACGGCATCGAAGAACCGCCGCCGCCCGTATTTGCTAAGGAGGCGGACGACGTCGTTCCAAATCCGCCGCTCAAATCGGCCGGCGTCTGCGCCGTGGATGATGTGCTCGGCGCGGGAACAATTTCATCCAACTGTTCCGATGCTCGACCGCTCGAACTGCTCGCTTGTTCTTTCTTCCCTCGGATGCCTAATAAATCTCTCAATCCCATGTTGTCTGCCGCGCGTTTTCGTGTGCTGATGATAATTTAATTCGATCGCCGTCAAACAAAATCCCTTCTTCTTCTTCTCAGATGACGAATCGTTTTGTAGTCGCGAGAGAGGTTCTTATTCCTTTTATTTCGTCGCGTTCGTCGAAGAGTAGTATTTCTCTGTTTGTTGTTGTTAATAATACTACGTGTCGTATAGTACGGACAGACACTGTGTGTGTGTGTGTGCGCGATTATTTTAGTATCCCAACCAAAGTTGTGCAGAAGAGTGAATTGTGGTTTGTGTGTAAATTGGTGTAAGTTGTTTGAAGGCGAAAAACGAGGGCTCTCTCTTTCTCTCTCTCTGCTTTTTCTGCTTTTCTCTCTCCCACACACGTCCTATTTTTTCCCATAATAATATAGAACGAGAAGAAGAAGAGAGATATAGGATACGACAGAGTAGAAGAATAGTAATAATATTACACATACAGATAGAAATATATTCAAACACGACCGAAAAGACGATGGCGACCACGACGACGAGTGCTCGGACGCGGCTCACTCTGACGACGACGCGTTCGATGAAGATGAGAATGACCCAAGCCATCAGGAAGAGTAAAAAAACGTTTGCCCCCTCTAGGAGGAGTCGACGGCGAAAAGAAGATGAGAACTTCACCACCCCACGAGCAGGTGGTTTGAACTCGGAGAAACTCTCCAACAACGACTATCCAATCGGAGAAGTCGTGTTAGGCATCGAGCTGAGAGGTCACGGGGCGAAAGGGGCTATCATCGATACCGCGAACGCAGATTTTATGCGACCAGGAGTTGAAGTTGATTTAGAGGAGTTGAAGGAAGAAGCGGTGGAAGAGGCGCTGTCGAAAATTGCGACCCATTACAATTGGGGAGGTACAGTTGGCGTGAGCTACACGAGAGCGGTTATGCGAGCGTGCGGGAACCGCGATATTAACAAACACATAGTGAAGATGTTTCCAAAATCAAAAGGCAAAGTCGGGTCGATGATACACACCGAAGCCGCGGCGTACGCGCAAATGTATTACGGGCCAGGCCGAGACGTCGATGGTGTGGTATTAGTAGTCACGATTGGTAGAGGCTTCGGGACTGTGGTATACAATCACGGGCAGAAAGTGAGAAACATGAACATGACAAACTTCACGTGGACGTACGAAGGAGAATTAAAAAAGTTACAACAGAAGTTTAATTGGGAAGGTATCGCACCAGGATTTCAAGATGACAAAGACGAGGAGGAGAAGGAGAAAATAACGCAGTGCATCGATAACTTTGGCTTGCAAGGAAGTTGGGAGATGTCGTTCGATGACGTTGAAAAGTGTGATATCGGGCCGAAAACGAGGGAAAAGTTGGACGAATTTTTAGCGTGGGGCACATTAGTCGACGAGTATCTTCAAAAAGTTACCTCGCACGTGCAACCCGAGCGAGTAATTCTTTTGACGACTGGACACGCGAGCACACTACCAACAAAGTTACTCTTCAAGTTATTTGCGCCAGGCATAGCTTCCGCCGGTGTGAATCCCACGGAGGCTTTGCTCATCTCAGAATCCCCGTCTTCTATTGTCAAAGGTGCCGCGTTAGGCGCGATGCTGGAGCTTTCCAACAAAGCTACAGTTGAGATTCTTAGAGCTGCGATTTGCAAAGATATCACCGGTGCGCCTGAACCGAGAATTTTGACCGACGAAGACATGCAATATGTATTTAAAAAATTAGATAGAAACAAGGACAGCCAATTAGACGCAGAAGATATCCTTCGCGGTGCCGCTTTGTACGATGTAGTACTTTCGGAAGTAGAAGCAAACACCGTGTTGCGAAGTTTTGCGGGAACGTCAGCTGCTCGAAATCAAACCGCCTCGTTTGACGATTTCGAGCGTTGGTGGGTAAAAACAGTCAAGAAGTCCGTGGTCAAACACGTGCAGAGTCAAGAAGAACTCGAGACACATTTGCAGGAGAAAAGTTCAGCAAACGAGAATCCGGTCATTGTTTTGCAGTGTGGATACTCGTATTGCAGACCGTGCATAAAATTTGAACACTCGTACGAATCCGTGGCGAAAGACCCTCGGTTTAAGAATATCAAATTCTTAAAAGTTGTCGGCGACTCTTCGCCCGCGCTTTCGCATTTGACTCACGAGCTCGAAGTAGAAAACACGCCGGATTTCCGTATATTTCGAGGAGACAAAGTGGTGCAAAAGTTTACCGGAGCTAACAGAAAGAAACTCGAAGACAACCTCATCGCTGTTCTAGAGAGCAAAGACATCAACCAAATCCCAGGGATTATAATCAAATAGTTTGCGAATTAAGCCTATGAAAGTCAGATGCCTGCCGCATGTAAGTAATCTATTTATTTTAACTACAGTACTTCTGCTGCTATTACATGCTACTATCAATCCTACATTCTATCATAAATACTGTGCGCGACTATTTCTTCATATCCCTGTTTTTTACGCTCGAAGAAGAATGGAACCAAGCATTGTCTTTGATTTCCTTCTCCCAATTCGCACTTCCGTCCAACACAGCGTCAAGTTTGGTGCATACGCCATCTTCGACACAACTGATTCCTAATTTTTCATACTTAAGCTTGGAAGGATGCCAAACGCACACTGAATTTTCCCCAACATAATTTACGAACGATTTCCAAGAAACGTTTTGATCCAAGTCGACGTAAGCAAAACGCAACAGGCGTTCAGACTCAAATGTTTTAGCGAGCGCTTGTAAGCCCTGTATTTGCTCCACAACCGGTCCTTTGTCCGAACTGTTTATGAATTGAAGCACGACGTAAACGCTCTTTGTGAGTGCCGTGGTCCTTTCAGAGAATTCGCTCAGGTTCATGACGATATCATTAGCATCGAGTGCATTGGATGTCGAAGTATCCACAGTATCAGCAGATGGAACGTTTTGTGCGCCCCTTGCAAACTTTCTGTTACGCAAAAATCGAAATAGGGATATCTGAAGAACAAACATGAAAATAATCGGAAAGAGACCAATCTCTACCATCACGATAACAGATTCTTCCAAGACTCGAGCAACAGTCTGCAAAATGTCCATTCTGAACTGTTCAAGTTGCGTTTTCAAACCAAGGCGTTCCTGTATCAAAAGCGCTTTCGATACCTCGTCTTGGAGAGAACGACTTGTTTCATCGGCGTTGAACAGTTCCCCAATCCATTCGTAAACTTCTTCGATATCTACAGCATTACCCTTGAATAGAACATTACTCATCTTACCGGGTTTGTCGGAAATGAATCGCAGCGCTCTCAACTCTGCGTTCGAGGATCCCCTTTTGAAGGAATACGCTTGACACGCCCTCTTTTGTTTGGCGCAATCTATCCGTGCGAAAACAATCTCATCGTTTTCTAAAGCAGCGGATAAACTTATTTTCATTGCATTAAGTCCTTCTTCGTTACTCTCATCTCTTTCTTTTTGTAAATCCTTCTTGATGCTACTCAAAGTGTGCTTAAGAGACTCAGTCGCTTCCCCATCATCACCTAGGAGGAGCACACAAAGTCGAGTCAATCCGCCAGATTTGCAACGTATATCGTCCATACTACGTGACGTAATCTCCGGAATGAGTTGGAAATGATGCTCGGTAAATAAGCGCTTCAAGCTCTCCTTTCCAGAAACGCCGTGTTTCACGATGACTTCGTTCGATTCGGATTTCAGAACGACCACTGCTGGAGCTGATTCAACCCCGTATATCTGTTTCCACTTTCCTTGATCTCTTTCCGTGTGATGAATTCTGACCACATGAACATCATTCGAATACTCCGTGGCGAGTTTACGCAAGGTTGGGCTCGGCGTCGTGGCGCGAGGTGAAAAAATGATAAACTTAACTTTGTCGTTCTTTGGCGTTTTCTTGTTCTCGTCCTTAATATTTCCCCTAATCGTCACAGGAGCAAAGTTCTGCTCCAGCTCTTCCGACGCAACACTCGGAACCTCTTTCAATCGCAACAGCTTATCCATCACGAACGATCCTAAATCGTCCGCTTTCATTTCGCCTCGATATCTTTGCGCGCACCAAAAGTTGTTGCATCCTTGCGCGAAACCAACAACTGCGGGTAACTTGGTAAACGCAATCGGTTCGTTGGACATGAAGTACTTCGGGGCAACTTTCACGGCGAGCCGTCGATAGAGCTTTTGGTTTACTCTTCCAAACTTTGCAAAACCATCGAGAGCTCTGGAAGCCTGCTCCCAACTCGATGACGCTCTTTGCGACGGTTCCGAAGCATCGTCATAGACTTCGATAAGCCAACTATTCCCGCCGACGGCGCCGGCGTTATTGTCCTTGCTGTTCCTCCTTCGGTTAAACACGATGGACTCGAACGCGCTCAAACTCGTAAAATCGAACGTTTCTGAATCAATCGAATCAATCGTCTGTTCTTCAGAATCCCACCCACCTCTTTTCATTCGCGAAGACGACGAGGAGGAGGACGAACCTTTCTTTTTCGTGAAGCGCTGGTATCCGCCTTTTTTCTCTCCTTCCTCCTTCTCTTTCCTTTTCTCATCTCGTTCCAAATCTTTCAAGTTTGCGTACCCGGTTACGTCGTAATTCCTCCTCTTCTCCGGATCAATCAACGTCTTATACGCCATTTGAATGCTCATAAACTTTTGTTCTATCTTTTCTTTTTCTTCATCATCGTTAATCGTGTGTTGTTTATCCGGGTGAAACCGTAAGGACAGTTTTCTGTAACTTCTTTTGATGGCGGAAGCGTCGGCGGTTTTGTCCACCCCTAAAATAGCGTACGGGTTCAAGTCTTTCTCTCCGGAGCTAAAATAAGAGAAGAAGGAGAGAAAGAAGAAGAGAAAGAAGAAGCGAGGAGGGAGAGAAGCGCGGCGAGAGGATGCTACCGCTCTCATCATCATCATCGCGTTCTGTTTTTCGGCGCGAGGAGTACGAGTTAAGTGTACACACAGTCGTGCTCTCTTTTTTTTGTTCTTCCCCGGGGTCTCTTTTTGTGGGAGCGATTTCGAATTTTTAGGTTTCAGAGATGGTCCTTCTCTTTCTTTCCCCATTCTTTCATCACTTCCACTTCTTGTTGCACTACACCTCTCTCTCTCTCTCTCTCTCTCATATATCTGAGTAGAAGAACAACGAAAACAACAAGAAGAACAAAAACATCGCACACACACAAAGGATGGGGATTCGTCGCCCGATGAGCCAATCCTCGCTGACATCACCGTCCATAACGTTCATATTAGTCTTCTGTTCTGGACTCTATTTAGGAGCTTTACTCCCGAACGAAAACTGGCGACCGAAACCATTTATAAGTAAAGATAGTCCGAGATATGGAGGGCAAATGTTACGCGCGAGCTTTATGACGTCGAGCAGCGAAAGCCAGGCGATTATACCGGGAGCGGCAACCGATTGGGTGGAGAGTAGAAGTGGGAATAGTGATAAGAGGAATAGGAATGGGAATAGGAATAGCAATGGAGGAGGGGGAGGAGGAGGAGGTGGTGGTGGTGAAGAAGATAACGAGAGCGATAGTAGTGACTGTTCCAAGAAGAAAAGCGCGTCGGAACTTCTCAGTTCTTTCGGTGAGAGTGGATTAGGACAACTCGCCTCGCCATCGATTAGCAAAGAAGACGCGTTGGCGAAAATCGACGCGTTGCAACGAGCGCGAACGCACCTGGCGAAAGAAAAGGCAAACTTAGAAGGTGAGCGGAACGCGCTGAATAAAGTTGTGAAAGAAGCACAAAGAAGCGCAGACCAGTGCTTGAAAGACTTGAAGAAGAAGAAAGGAGGACACTGATGAATTCAGTGTTTGATGATACGTATCCCGTCTCCCTCGTTCTAATATACTATATTATTACATCTCTAGCGTAGCGCTCTAAATATACTCCTAAAATTCAAACTATTTATTCGTCTTCGTCCATTTCGCCGACGTACTCGGCGATTTCATCGAGATCGATACCGTCATGTACGGTAAAATCGTCACTCAATTGGACCCGAGCAGTATCGTTACTCTTATTCTTTTGCACCAACTTACCCCGGCGGCCTCGCAACTTCCCGGCGAGAACGACCACACGACCACCCGGTTTCTTCGGGACGCACGTTTCTAAATAAGATTGACGAACGTTCGATACCAGCGGCAAAGTTCTACCGTTATCTCCATCGATTTGCACAGTGCACTCCTTGGGCGTTGGAATATCTACAATTGTTCCTTTCTTCAGATAGTATATCCCGCCAGAGAAAGATTTGGAGACGATTCGAACGCGAACGGATGGATAGAGCCACGGATCATCATCATTATCATCATCCTCTTCTTCCGATTCTTCTTCCTCCCGCGCCTTCTTACTCTTCTTACTACCCGCATCGTCGCTGCTCTTTCGTTTCTTATCTCCTTGAGAATCGGGAGCGTTTACCATCTCGTCTAATTCGGAGCATCGCAACGTAATGACTTCGCCCGAGGAATCAAGTTCAAACTGCGCTTTCCCATCTGCTTTCTGAATTTTCAACACTCGACCAGTTAACCCTTCGTGCTTCCCTTTTGCCACGTACATGCGCTTCCCTTCTTTCACCCCCAACTCTTCTTTCTTTACGAGCTTTTCGTCGATAGATTTTACGTTCCTCATCCCAGGCGCTCGAGACGCGTTTGGATCTCTCACTAATATTTCCGTCTTTTCCTCTCTCGTTTCGCCCGGTTTCCGTATCTTCTTATCGTTGTTGTTGTTATTCTTCCTCAGAGTTGCACCTGGTACATCCATAGTATCCGCTCCTAATCCTAACCTCCCCATCCTCGGCACAAATTCTACAGGATCTGCTCTTCCGCTCTTCGCGTTCCTTCCAACCCCTTCGCCTTCTTTCCAACCCATCCCGCGTAACATTGCTGCACCAAAATCCTCAATCGGCATCGACTCGTACGCCTCAATTGACGCTTGCTCCGGTAAATCCTCAACGTCCTCTTTAAAAGCATCCAATTCTTTATCCGCTAAACTTTTTCCGATGAACGACTCGTTCTTATTCTTGTCTTGCTCTTTCTTCTTGTTCTCGTACCGCGCTTTCGCTTCGTCGTCTTTCGGTGCCATCCTCGTTAACCCATACGTGGTTTTGTTGCCCTGCGCGGTTTCGCCTCCGATCGTTTCTGATACCTCGAATCGTTTGTCGTCGTCTATTTTCTCGCTTTCCGTTGGAAGAAAACTTGGTGCCTGTGATATTATTATTATTATTACGAAGAGGGGGGGGGAGGTGAGCATACGAACTGATTAAAATACATTCCCCTATTCGAGAATAAAAACAAACGAATCGAGAAGACAGACGATACAGATGCGTCTGAAAATACACAACACGCGCGCACCTTTCTTTGCCTCCCGGTCCCAACTTCAAAAGTATTCCTCATCGCCGGAATACTCTTCTTCTCTTCTCCTTTTTTCTGTTCTTCTTTCAAATGCACCCGGTCTTTCCCGACCGCTAAAACCGCCTCTCTTTTTTCACCGTCCTTTTCTTCCTCCTCTTCTTGGACGTTGATTTTCTTCTTCTTTTTGGTCCCTTTAATCCCTCCGGAGAAGCCTGCGAAAGATGATGATGCCATCTTTCGGTCCTTTCTTCTCTTTTTCTCTCAACAATACTCTTTGATGATGACGACGATGATGTGTGTGTGTGTGTGTGTGTGTGTTTGATGAGAGAGCGCTTAATAATACGTTTAATAAATAAAATAGGGGATTGGATGAGTTCTGATGAGTTCTTTACCTCAAAAGTCCCTTCATCACTCATGAGCTCTTCTTTATTTTTAAAAAGACGTCGTCAAAATAAAATCATCACAAACAGAAAAGAAGAAGAAGAAGAAGAAGAAGTTTAAGAAGATATGAACAAACTCAACGCGGGCCAGAAGAAAGGGGTTCAGGAATTCGTTGCGGTCACTCGGACGACCAACACGAACGCGATAAAATATCTGAAGAAGTTCGCGTGGAACTTACAAGCGGCGGTGACGGACTTTTTGGAACATCCACCAAAATCGACTGCCTCGTCGTCAAGTGGTGGTGGTGCGTTTTCGGAATCGACTTTGGAAACGTTTTTCCAGAAGTACCAAGCGGAGGAGACGAAGAAAGAAACGGCCACGGATAAGAGAGAAATCGATGCGGAAGGAATCATGCGGTTCTTCGACGATTTAGGCATCAATCCGGAGTCGGATTTGGTCACTTTAGTTTTAGCGAATAAGATGAACGCGCAAGAGATGGGGAAGTTTACGCACGAGGAGTTTACGAGAGGGATGAGACAACTCCAGTGCGATTCGATGGTAAAGTTGAAGAAGAAAATACCGGCGATGAGGCAGGAATTGGTAGACTCGTACGCGTTTAAAGCGGTGTACGAATACGCGTTCAGATTCTCAAAGGAGGAAAATCAAAAGGCGTTGAATTTGGACACGGCGTGCGCAATGTGGGAACTTTTGTTGAAAGATAAGTGGTCGTTGTTGGATAAGTGGTGCGATTTCTTGAACCGAGAGCATAAGAAGGCGATTTCGGGGGACACCTGGAATCAAATTTTGGATTTTTCGAGGGCGTACAACTCTAGTTTGTTCGGGTACGATGCGGAAGGGAAGGACGCGGCGTGGCCTGTTTTAATCGACGAGTTTGTCGAGGAGCAGCTCGAGAAGTTAAAAGAAGGGATGAAATGAGAAAAGAAGAAGGAAGGAAAAGGTACGAGTGATAGAGGAGGTGCAAGAAATAGCTGATACAGTAGCATTATAATTAGGATACACACACGCGAATAAAATGTCATTAAAAAGAGGATACACAAAAGATACAATACAAATAATTATACAGAAGCTCTTCTTTTTCGCGTATATGCAGTATATGTTACAACTTTAAGTTTTTCTCTATTTTTATTCTACGTATATACAACATAACGTTACTTTCGACGTCTTAATTCGTCGTCCTTTCGATACGAAGCTGGCATTTTATCTCTTCTATCCTTGATATCTGTTTCTGAAGCTGGTTCTGAGGACATTTCCCCTGGCTGGGTCGAGATGGAAATCGTATCGTCCTCGCTCGCTAAAATCGACTCGATGAGTTTATCTTGCCTCTTGTCTCTGCCCCCAATCGTCGCACTCGTCGTCGATTTAATCGTGTTCACGACGTCGTCCATCATCGTTGTCCCTTCTTCCTTACCGGACACAGATTTCATAAACACGATCAACGACGTCATAATCACCGCGAACGTGTTCAAGCAAAACCAGTTGAAACCGACGACTGAAATTGTTGATAGAATCGGATAAAAATACAGCGCTTTCTGCAGAATGTTCATCCGCAAAGAGATTGTCGCTGACGCCGAATAAATCTCCGGCAACATGCCACTTTTCGTCTGACCTCTTGGGAGTAACTTTACCGCAACTCTCGTGAAATCTCTCCTTTCCCGTATCTTTGAAAACACTCTCACGTCAATCGTTTGCTTCTCTTCTACGAATCCCACCAGGTGAAACGGCCAATATGCCAGCGTTTTCATCCACCTCACTAACGGCGATTGATATCTCAAGAGAGTAGGTCGCATAGAATCTAGTATCGTTTCCCCACTCGTAGTTACCAATTCTGCTTTCACTTGAAACATCCCAACCTTTCGATTATATTCCGAATCCGGCACGTCCAACTGCACGTGCACGTCAAACGTGGAATGCGGAGAGACGATCCGTTCTTGAACTTTTCTGGAAAACCAAGGGAGGAAAGCCAACGTTTTCTTCACGATGTTTGTCGTCGTCATCGTTTGCTCTTTCGTTGAATTTTCTATTCCTTTACCACTACCTTCCCAATAGATCGGTTGCTCCACGAACGACGCCATCGCGGTCGGTGTTTTCTCCGCGAAATTGAAGAACAAATCCTCTCGCATTATCGCGGTGCCGGATGGCAAGACCAAATATCTCAACGCGAACGCAAAGAAGATGGAAATGAAGAGGAAGAAAGTGGAGAGAAAAAGAGCGAATATGCTACCTAAAGCCGTTTTCTTGACCAGAGATGCCATTGTGTGTGAAGATGATGTTTGCACAAAAAAGGAAGGAGGAGGGGACGATTTTCTCCCGTAAAAAACCGTTTGTAAAAAGCAAAACAGGAAAACAGGAAATACGGCGTTTAATACGCTCTAAACGCTCAACGCAACGAACAAGGAACAATCACGAGAGCTTTTAAAACAACAATACATTTTTTATTTCTATTAAAATAATAACGTGTACGTATACACACACAAACTCGCACATTACGCTGGCAACTTGCTCGCGGTGATCAACTCCAACTTGCGTTGTAAAAACGCCGATCCGCACAAGAACAAAGTGCACATCCCAAACATCGCCGATAACGGAAATAAAGCGACGTTGTACAAAATTACGCACACGAACAAGTTCAAAGGAATGCGGAAAAAGTTCATCACGGTCGAGCGAACTTCTTCGGGGACGTATTGCGCTCTCATTTTCATCATCGATGGCCAAAAAATACCAACCATAAACTCAAAGACGAGGAACCCACACAATTGCAACTTGCCTTCAAACGTGATTGGTCCTCCTTTATACCCACCCGAGCCTAACTCGAACGTTTTAATAAACACTGGAATAGATAACGAGCACGCGGAGAGTAAAAACACCGATTGCATGTATTTTTCAACTCTTAAATCCGATCTCGCCATCAATCTCGAAGACATGGACGAACCGATCATGCACGCAACCATCATGGTGGCAAAAATCATACCGTGAGGAATATCCTCGCCGTTTGGTGACAACGCCGGCGTCCACAAAAAGACGAACGAGTACATCGACGCTTCAAACAAAGATTGCATAGCACCCAAGTAGAAAATCTTCTTATCGGAGAAAATCGCTTTGTACGCGGTCGAAAAGGACTGCTGTAAGTTTGCGTTCTCGACGACGTCGCCGGTGTTTTCCGACCAAGTGAGAAAAATGACCGCGCCGCCGATGGCCAAAAAGCACGTCGCCGCATCGAACGGTGCCACCGGACCCAAACTCATATCGGTCACTAAATAGTTCGCCACTAACCCGGAAACGATAGAGACCAACCCGTTCCCTAAGAAGATGGCTTTCGAGAATGTTTTATCTAACCACTCCGCTTCGTATCCTCTCTTGAAGTGTTCCGCGACTAACCACGACTCAAACACCGTGAACAGCAAACTCGTCGCAATGCCACCAAAAAACCTCCCGAGCATTAAAACGTAATAATCCGACCAGTGCTTGGTCACGCAACTCGCGATATACGTCGCCACGTACACCAAAGCCGCCGCTTTCCTCCCGTGCTTATCCGCCATAGAACCAACCACGGTGCCGAAGATCATTGAACTCCCAAACCCGGCGATGAAAAGTTTCCCGATATCCCCGGTCGTGTATCCGTAGTGCTGATATAACGCGTACACGTACGGACCTTGCAACCAATCTCCAGCCATCATCAAAGAATACACGAACAAATAGTTATTTCTGAAATTCAAGAAGGACGAAGGCATTTGCGTCTTTTCTTTTTGGGTGAACTTTTGGAACTCCAACAGAGCGCAAAAAACAGCCAGGATGCCAAACTGCGTCCAGTAATACGCTTCCATTTTCTAAGAATGAATAGTAGAATTAAGCAACTTTGGTTATGGATATTTTGAGATTGTTCTTCTTCTTCGGCACGACGAAAAGCACGACGAAAAGAGAGAAGAAGAAGAGAGCTTTAGTAGTAGCTTTCTTTTTTCTGAGGAAAGGACGAATTTTGGGTTTTAGGACGAAGCGCAAAAAGGGAGCAGTGCCCGGAGCAAAAAAGCAGCGTTTTTGAATTCAAAAAAAATCTCGCTTTCTGGGCTTCACAAAAAATCAAATCATCATCACCATGGTGGACGAGATAGAAGACGACTTGGACGCCCTCATCGACGATGAGAACGAGATGGAGACGTACATCGACGAAGACGAGGAAGACATGGCGTTTTTAGCGGAACAAGACTTAGACGATGAAGAAAACGATGAAGAAAACGCAGGAGGTGCAACGCAAAATCCGCCCGGGACTCAAGATTTGGATTGGTTAGAGAACGAAGCAAATGGAGGTGCAACGCAAAATTCAAATAAACGCCCTTCAGATTTCGAAAAGAACAACACTGAAAATGATGATGACGATGATGGTGACGACGATGCCGAAAGAGCGGCAAAGAAGAAGCGTTCGATAAACCCGACGCCGTCTTTAACCGAGGAAGAACTGGCGAAAGAATTGGCGGAGAAGAAACGAAAGCAGCAAGAGTTGGAAAGGAAAGAACGAGAGTTGGAGTTGGAACTTTTGAGATACAAATCCGTGGCGAGAAACGCTCCGCCTTTGTTGACTTCGGCCGAGGCCGTTTCGGCGGGATTTAGAGTCATCAGCGTGACTGATCCGAAAGATTCAACGCATAGAGTGTATTTGAAAGTCGAGGAGCGTCCGTTTGGGGAGTTGGATGGCGATTCGAACGATGAAAATGATGTTTTGTTGAGCGAAAACCAGCTGGCGCGAAAGAAAGGAAAGAGAGGTTACGACCACGCTCGGGCGACGATCAATCGCATTCACTTGTTAAATGAACCCATTAACGACATGTTGATGGAAATTGAAGAGAAGAAATCAGCCGCGTTGGCTGCAAGCTTGGAAGAGCAAGCGAACAGAGAGAACACGATGCCGACGGAGGAAGAGATGCGAAGCGCAGAGGAAGAAGAGACGATGAGCGTGGAAGACTTCGCTGAGATGCAAAGAAAGAAGATGAGAATTATAGAGCTGAAAGCAAAGATTGCCAGTGCATCGTGGTTGACGAAATATGCGCCGAGAAAGTTTACGGATTTGATTTCCGACGAACGATCGAATAGAGAGTTGTTGAGATGGTTAAAAATGTGGGACAAAATCGTGTTCAACAAAAATACGCCGGATCAAATGATGAATCATTCAATTATTAATCCGTCGGTTATGAAGGCAAGCAACGGCCAGAATAGAAATAACAATTACAACAACAACAGCAGCAAGTATCAACAAAAAACGGAAGAACTTTACGATGCGTCGGGAAGACCGATGAAGAAAATAGCTTTGGTTTCTGGCGGTCCTGGCTCTGGCAAAACTACGCTCGCGCACATCGCAGCGAAACACGCAGGATACAGAGTCGTAGAAATCAACGCTGCGAGTACGCAGAAATCCACCAATGGTCTCGTGGAAGCCGTAAAACAAGCCGTAGAAATGCGCTCGGTGTTGGAATCGATGAAGGGAATCTCCGTTTCGACAAAGAGTGATAGCCAAAATGCAAGGCCAAACTGTTTAGTTATCGATGAAATTGATGCCATATTTGGCGGAAACGAAGGCAAAGGTGCCATGAGTGCTCTTCTGAAACTTGCAAACGGAACTTTAGGCGGCAAGAAGAACTCGAATGGTCCTCTGAATCGTCCGATTATCCTCATTTGCAACGACCTGTATTCGGCAGCATTGCGACAGTTGAGAGATGCATCGAAGCTCGTCAGGCTGCGTCCGCCATTGGCGGCGAGAGTCACCGGTAGATTAAGAGAAATTAGTTCGAAGGAGAAAATTTCATCCGATCCAAGAGCGCTCAGTCAGTTGGCAGAGACGTGTGAATTAGATATTCGCGCGTGTTTGAATCATTTGCAATACAAGTCTCTCGCGAGAGGAAAATTTACCATGGCGGATGCTCCTATTTCCGGAGAAAGTAAAGACATTGGGGCGAAAGCGTTAGAGATGATGCGCGATGTATACAGAGGTAGACATACCTTCATGGAGAAGACGTATCCGGGACCGGCAAAGCATTTCAGCTGGATGTATGATAGACTTGAAACATTTGGAGATGACAATTTATTGTTGGAGTCTACTTTTGAAAATCTTCCCAGCGCGAAGCTTAATGATTCGACGATGGAAATGTTTGCTTTGGCGTCAAATGACATCTCTAACGCAGATGTTTTTAAAAGTTCAAAACTAGCAAACTCGACGGATTATTTCTACGGTCAAATCGCTTCCGTGCACCATCGCGCGAGCGGTTGTAGTACCATGGATTCCATTGAG
>Ga0114997_10001850_pt1 | contig 17302 bp, 14 predicted proteins | sample ArcticOcean_MG_C_2_FD_87045 | JGI IMG/M metagenome (GOLD analysis project Ga0114997, IMG submission 87045) | Marine microbial communities from western Arctic Ocean - ArcticOcean_MG_CB4_136 | ecosystem: Environmental > Aquatic > Marine > Oceanic | place: Arctic Ocean: Canada Basin | collected...
ATAACAGAAAAGGAATTATAATATGCCAAGAAAAGCAGCAAAGACATCACCAAGATATTACTTCACACAAGATACTGAAAATGCTATCATAAGACACAATAAAGAAACTCGTCCTCATATGAGAGAGAGAATTTATAATGAACATATCCGAAATGCCTTTGAAAAGCTGGCAGAGAATATCATTCATACATTTAAGTTTTATTACTTTGATGTTCCGAGTAATGATGTTAAACACGAAGTAGTTAGTTTTCTATATATGAATATGCATAAATTTACTGAAGGTAAAGGAAAGGCATTCTCATACTTTAGTATTGTTGCTAAGAACTATTTGATTCTACACAACAATAATAATTACAAGAAGATGAAACAGACTGACGGAGAAGACGCAACTGATTACAAACGTGACCCAATAGCAGAAGCAAATCACGAAGATACCGTATTCGCTAAGAAAGAATATATGGATATGTTTGTTGATTATTGGATTAATAACTTGTCTACGGTTTTCAAAAGAAAACAAGACATTGATGTTGCAAACGCAGTTATCTATCTGATAGAGAATCGTCATAACATTGAGAACTTCAATAAAAAAGCTCTATACATTATGATTAGAGAAATGACCAATTCAAATACACAACACATAACTCGTGTCGTAAATGTGATGAAAAAACATCACGTCAATTTACAACGAAACTATTTAGCCACAGGTTCAATTGAAACCAAGTGGACAGGTAGTTGGGAAAATTTATAAGAAAATTAAAATAAATTATGTTTTCAGGTTTTTATCTGATACATATTAATATAATAAAAGAATTAATTGGATATTAAATCTGATTGATACGACTAGAAAAGTCGTTAATGTTAATAAAAACAGGAGGATTGTAATGAAACAATCTCAAATAGGAATTAATTTTCCGACTCTGGCAACGATTAAATTTTCACAATTAATGTGTGAAGAGGAATTGAATCGTAATGAGTATAAACAAGTGACGAGTTCTTTTGTGGACAAAATCACAAGTTATGGATTTATGGATGTAATTAAAGTATTTCCAATAATCGATGGTTATTACAAAATAGCAGAAGCAACACATAGATATCGTGCTTTAAGTAGTCTTTCTCAAGGTAAAGACTTTGATGTTCCAGTAGCAATATTGGATTGGAAGGACGGAGAGGATTCCGAAGAAGTGTTAGACACAATAGTTGAGTTTAACACCACAGGAAAAACTTGGAATATCTTTGACTACGTTAAAGCTAATTCAAATGCAAAACACCACACCAAAGAAGTTAGAGATACTTTCAAAGAAATCTTTGAAAATATGAAAAGACTTAAACCACGTTTAACAAATGCAATTGTAGCAGGCATTTACACGGGTGAATTTAGAGGACACAATAAGATTCGTGATAAAAAACTCGCCAAAAAGTTCTATGTCACAGGTGAGAGAAGAATCTTTGTTGATACAATGTTAGATAGATTAGAAAACTTAGTCAATACATACGGAAAGAAATTTGTTACTACACAATTTCTCCGTAGATTAGTTTATAATCTAAATACAAAAGCTAATATCAATCTTAAAGATTATCAAGAATGGAATGATTTCTTTACCAGATGTATTACCGAGATAAATTGTATCAAGGGGCAAAATATGTTTTTACCGCAAGGTGATGCTGACTTTGAACATTGGTATCTCAATATCAAATAAAAGAAAACAAAAAAAAGGGGCGATATTATCACCCCTTTTTAATTCCACCTTTATTTCTTTTACTTATTCAGCAATCCTAATATCACCAATAGTGATATAAATCCAGCGAATCCACTTGTTGCAAACAAATTCACTAAACTAATTAGATTACCGATAATGTCCATACCGAAGAACCCGCCAACAAAAATCAGTTGAACGAGAACCCCAAGACCGATAATAGATAATAACACGTCTTTAAGACTTGCTACCATATCTACTACCATTGTCATAGTATTTTTCATATTAGTTTCCCCCTATTATTCATCTAAAAGACTACATAATTCCGTAGTCGTATAATAACTATATACAAATACGGAAAAAATCAACGAGTATATAAATATATATCCCTATTTTTTCACATTTCACTATTTATTATTAGATAAAAAACAGGCAAAATTATGGCAACAGACTACGAAATATTCAAAGGCAAAACACTCGGTGATGTATTTAAAGACATCTACGATAATTCCCATACCAATAAAAAACAATTAGAAGTTCTAATGAAAGAAGTGGTAGGGTTTATTAAAGATGGCGATAGTGCTATCCAGATTATACCTATGTTGAAAGAATACTTAGAAATCAACGTAAAGAACGACGAACAACTTGTTAAGTTGGCAACAATCGTGCAAAGAATTACAGCAGCTGAAGGAAGAATATCGGATTCAGGAGATGAGTTCGGATTATCAGAACAAGAAAAAGAACAATTAATGAACGCAATAGAATCAGACGTTCAAGAGTTACAAGTGAGAAAAGACTCAATCGAGTCAAGTATTAAAAAGGAAAATTAAATGGCCTATACAGAAACCAAAGCAGGTTCTGGTGTTGATAAAACTTTTGATAATTCATTTATTACACGAAATGAATTATATGCAATATTAGACCAATTAAAAGAAGAAAGTAAATTTTACGAATTAGAAGTATTTGAAGTTGTTGAAATCAATACTACTAGTATCGGTGAAGTAATTGGTAGATATGTATTTTCTGAACAAGGTAGTTCAGTAGAGGAAGTCCAAGATAGAACTTTTTTACCATTAAATTCAAACATAATCCAATATCCTTTACGAGGCGAATTGTGGTTAGGTATGTCTTACAGAGGACAACAATATTATTTAGCAAGGTTGAGTGAAAACATAACTGATGTCAATTTTCAAAAATTTAATGAAAGTACCATTAGTGAAAATCAAACAACTAATTTTTCACGAGGTGGAGACTTTATTGATATAAAACCAATTCCAGCTACCATTGATGAGGGTGATACTTTAATACAAGGCCGATTTGGTAATTATATAAAGTTGTCAAGTAGACAAAATGAAGGACCAGACGACTCGTCAAGAATAACAATCAATAATAAAAAATCAGTTATTGATTTGGAATCAGTCGAAGATTCTGCTTTAATTGGTATGTCTTCCGATTCAATTATTATAAGTGCTAGAAAAAATGTAGATATTGTTGCTGAAGGTGATGTATTTATTAATGGTAATAGTGTAACTGTTAAAAATAATGAAGCAGTCAATATAGTAACTCAACAACTCGTAACAGATTATGTCGGTGGAATAACAAAAGATTTAAATATAGAATTAAATAACGATACAAGGTTATTACCAAAAAATAGTATTGAGTTAGCAAAACAAATGGAACCTTTTGTAACATATCTTCACGGTGAAATACAAGCATTAGTATATTTGATACAACCACCAACATTACCAAATGGTTTTCCAAATCCATTATTTGCGAAAGGTTGGGATATAAAACTTGAAACCTTAAAGAAGTTAGCTAAAAAGATAAAAGAATTTTTTAATTTAGAGTTTTTACCATTACACGATTTTGAAACCGTATCCCTAAATGATTTTTTTACAGCACTTGGATTAGATGGTTTATCAATTGATTTTCCAATAGATGAGTGGGAAACATTTTATAATGATATAGATGCTCTTAAACAGAAAGTATTAGACGCACAAACAAAAGCACAAGTAGCATTACAATCAGTTCAAGCATTGAATGCAGCATTTGATGTGATACAAGGTGGTGGTGGAAGTGTCGAAACAATAGTAGAAGCACTTGATGCTTATGAAGCAGACCCAAATAATCCACCATTAGATACAATAGACATTAGAGATGTTATATCGGATGGTGCTGATGTAGGAGATATAGCGAATTATTTAAATTTTGGTGGTTCACCACAAGTGAGGGATGCTATACAAGGAGCAGTCCAAGCAGAACAAGACTCTCAACAATTGAACCAAATAGTAAGAATTGTAGAATTAACAAAACCTATGTAGGAGTAGAAATGAAGAAGAATGACTTAATAAAAATAATTGAATTAGTTGTCCGTAAAGAAGTCAAAAAACAGATGACCGAGATATTTATTAATGATAAAGAAGAAATCAAACTATCAGAAGTGATTTCTAAACCAAAACCAAAAGCTAAAAAACAAATAGTTAAAAAACAATACAGCAAAAATACAGCGTTGAACGAAGTATTGAACAACACAAATCCTTTGGGAAAAAGTCAACAAGACGAGTATCCATCATTGGGCGGTGGTGTATTAGGTTCTGACAATATGGCAGAAGTATTGGGTTATGGTAATTTAGGTGGAGTTCAAAATAAAGAAATGGCACGAGAGATGGCAGCAGTAGATACAATCAAGAAACAAGGTGTTTCAGTAGACCAAGTTCCAACGGGTGTTCAAGATGCTTTAACTCGTGATTATTCTGGACTGATGAAAGCAATAGATAAAAAGAAAACAGGTGAGGGTGGTTTTAGACCTTAATAAATAATGGCAAGAAGTGTAAGAGAGATAGATAGAAATGATGACAAGTATGTCGGAATAGAATTTCCATTGGGATATAGTCCAGAGGGATTTTTCTATAAGACAAAAACTGTATTACAACAATCTAAAGCAAACTTACGAAACTTGTTATTAACCACACCAGGTGAAAGAATAATGCAACCAGAATTTGGTTCTCAATTGAAGAGTATCGTATTTGAACAAGGACAAGATATTCCAAATAGAATTGAAGAAGTTGTTCGTTCAGCGGTTGATAAGTATTTAGCATATATTAATATTAATAATGTTTTCACTATACAAGAAGATAATGTAGTTAATGTTTCAATTGAATATTCGGTTCCATTAAATCCCGATGACATTGAAGTATTAAATTTTGATTTTAGAATTGGAGAATAAGAATGCCAGATTATGGAACAAATAAAAAGTTAATCAGTAAGGAAGTAAATTATCTCGGTAGAGATTTTACAGACATAAGAGCAAATTTAATTGAGTTTGCTAAAACATACTTCCCAACTCAATACAATGATTTTAATGAAGCATCACCAGGAATGATGTTTGTTGAAATGGCATCGTATGTTGGTGATGTATTGAATTACTATGTTGACAATCAATTCAGAGAAACACTATTACATTATGCAGAAGAAAGAAAAAATGTATTAGCGATTGCTCAATCATATGGATACAAACCAAAATTAGCAACACCATCAACGGTTCAATTGACCGTTAGTGTTGAGGTTCCAGCGAAAGTTGTTGGTTCTAACTATCAAGCAGATTTAGATTACGCTGGAATATTAAGTTCTAACTCAACCGTATCATCAAACAACGGAGCAGAATTTACTTTATTAGATGATGTTAATTTTAAAGCATCAAGTTCATTAGATAGAATGGTAGTTGAATTATTAGACCCACCATCAGGAGCAACACCAGCACTTTTCAGATTATCTAAAAAAGTATTAGCACAATCAGGAACAAGAGAATCAGAAGATTTTAGTTTTACAACTGCAAAAGAATTTGATAAAATAGTTTTATCAAACGATAAGGTAACTGAGATTATATCAGTAACGGATAGTCAAGGAAATACTTGGTATCAAGTTCCATTCTTAGCACAAGACACAATATTTGAATCAGACCAAAACACAACACTTACTGACCCTGATTTAGCTGAGTTTGAAATGGATACACCATACTTATTAAAATTAATTAAATCATCAAGACGATTTACAACTTATGTTCGTGATGATAATAAAATGGAATTGAGATTCGGTAGTGGTGTTAGTGATAATCCTGATGAAGAAATAATTCCAAATCCAGATAATGTTGGTTCATCTTTAGGTATGGGTATTTCAAGATTAGACGAGGCATTTGACCCGAGTAATTTTTTAAAAACTCAAACATTTGGATTGGCACCAAGTAGCACAACTCTAACCGTAAATTATAATTATGGTGGAAGAGTAGAAGATAATGTTCCAAGTAACACTATAAATAAGTTTAGTAGAAAAGTATATACAATTTCTACCGAAGGAATAACAGGAGCAGATAAAGAAACTTCTGAACAAAGTATATCAATTACAAATGAAAGTCCAGCATCAGGTGGTTCATCAACGGAAACCCTTATACAAATAAAAGAAAATGCAGCTGCATACTTTAATGCACAGAACAGAGCAGTTACAAAAGCAGACTACATTACGAGAGCTTATTCATTACCACAAAAATATGGTAACATCGCAAAGGCATATATTGTTCAAGATGAACAATTAGAAAAAAAGCAATTATCTATAAATGACGGAGTGATACAAACAATTACTGCAGATAAATCTAATCCATTAGCATTGAATATGTATTTATTAGGATACAGCGCAGATAAAAAATTAGTTGCTTTGAATAGAGCAGTAAAACAAAATTTAAAAATATATCTTTCACAATATAGAATATTAACAGACGCAATCAACATTAAAGACGGATATGTTATCAATGTTGGTGTTAAGTTTAATATCATTGTGAAACGAGGATACAATAAAAATGATGTATTGTTTAGAGCAATACAAAAAGTAAAACAATTCTTTGCACCAGACAAATGGCAAATCAATCAACCGATTGTGTTGACTGACTTGGCATATCAAATTTCATTAGTGGACGGAGTAGTATCCATTGTTCCACCAGAAGTTAATAATCCAAATCAAGATTTGATATTAATTGAAAACAAACATAAGGTTGTAAATGGGTATAGTGGTAATGTGTATGATTTAAAATCAGCATCACAAGAAGGAATTATATATCCTTCATTAGACCCAAGTATATTTGAACTTAAATTTCCCAATAGTGATATTGAGGGTAAAGTAGTGGGAGATAGATAATGCATTATTTTGAATTTGGAAAAAGAGATGCGAGCATTTATTCAGGTGGAACAACAGCTTCTATTAATACTGGACTAGATGAAATATTAGAAATTAATAAAGTTGTAAACAATAATGGTACGGTAGGTAATGTATCAAGAGTATTGATTGATTTTGATTTAGCATACATTTCACAATCCATTCAAGAAAGTAAAATACCTTCAACGGCAAAATATTATTTAAATTTATTTGACGCAACTTCACAAGAAGTTGAAGCAGAACAATCACTACATATCTATATGGTAAGTGGTAGTTGGAAACAAGGAACAGGAAAACTTGACCACGACCCAGTAACTTCAGACGGAGTAAGTTATCAATATCGTGACCACGATGCGAAAACACCTTGGGTAACAGGTTCAGTATTGACTGAGGGTGGTGCTTGGTTTACAGCAAGTTACGCTTCTGGTCAAGAATATGGAGTTAGTTCTTCATACGATTTAACATTTGATAAAAAAGATGTTAGAGCAGATGTAACCGACTTAGTGAATAATTGGATTCATTCAAGTTCTATTTACCCGAACAACGGGTTTATTGTTAAACGAGAAGATAGTGGTTCATATGGAAACAATCACGCAACAGCTAGTTTTGATTTCAATACAGGACAAGAAGGTGATGGAACTCGTTTAGGAAATCTAAAATATTTCTCAAGAGAAACCCATACAATCTATCCACCTAAATTAGAAGTGGAGTGGGATGATTCAAGTTGGTCAACAGGAAGTTTATCGGCATTAAGTTCAACAGATTTGGAAAGATTAAAAGTTTATTTTAAAAACTTGAGAACAGAATATAAAGAAAAAACAATTACAAAATTAAGAATAGTTGGTAGAGAATTATATCCAACAACTGCTTTTTCAACAACACCAGGTGAATTAGATGTTAAATATTTACCAAGTGCATCTGCTTTCTACTCAGTTAGAGACGCAGAAACAGAAGAAGTAATTATTCCATTTGGTAGTGGTTCTAAGATTAGTTGTGATAGCACAAGTAATTTCTTTAACATACAAATGGATGGATTACAAGCAGAGAGGAATTATCGTTTTTGTCTTAAAGTAGTTAGTGGCAGTGGAACGACTGATGAACAGATTAACTTTTATGATGATAACTATGAATTTAGAGTGGTGAGATAAAGTGCCTTACTTACCTTCCGACGCAGCAAAAAAATCAAGCTTGTATAGTAATATCATAAATGGTGATACACTCGAATATCAAAATGAAATTGAAGACTTAAAGAAGAAACAACAAGTATCAGGTTCAGTTAATGCTAATTCACCATTACGAGATGTAGATGGAATATTAGTTTCGTTTGAAAGTGCAGCACCAGGTATTTCTTTAGAAGAAGATTTTGAAGAAGTTCGTTTAGAAAATAAACAATTCTTTTTTACTGGTCAATTAAATAATGAATTTATACATTATTTTCAACCGATAGCAACAGACACAGACACAACCACAACAACCACAACAACCACAACAACAGCTACCACAGAAGAAGTTGAATTTACATTAACATTGAGAGATTATTTAATCCAATTCGTTAATGAAGAATTTGCAGAAGAATTTACACCCGAAGTATCAACAGATAAATTACATAGTAAGTTGTTACAATTTTTTGATGAGAACAGAAGTAAAGGAAATAATGCACCAGGTTGGGAAGAATTTAGATTAAATGATAAAAGAAAAGCAGCAGGAATAAGTGGTAAACGATTCGGTAAAGTGAAAAAAGATTTACGAGATTTTCAATATGATGAATTAATTGAAAATCATCTATATAGAACACCAAAGGGACAACGAATATGGTTACAATTAGGATTTCCATATGTTGTAGACCTATCACCAGGTAAAGACTCATAATGGCACAAGAATATTCATTTACACAACAAGAAAGAAAAAACCTTTTCGCACCTTCTAAAGTTTATAGTAGTTTCGGTAGAGATGAGCTAAATGACTTTGTAATGCTACACGTCTATGATACGAGTGGTAATTTAATTGTAACAAAAGTTTTAGCATTAAATGAAGTTAGTTTTGAAAATGACGGAGACTTTATTGATATTAATGTCGGACAACACCTGAGAGATTTAGGATTTCAAGAAGGTGAATATGATGTTGTTTATAAATTTTTAAGAAGACTCGCTGGTAGAGAACGAACTGTTTTCGTAGATGGAAATGGTAATATTTTTGGTGGAGAAGTTCAAAGAAAAGTTATTGGAAATGAAATAAAATTCTTAAAGGGTGGAGATGAAGAAAAAGATACTTCATTAAGAGAAGAAGTATTCATTAAAGAATATAAATATCCATTAGTAGAAACATCACCAGATAGAACAGAATTTATTTTAGAATTAGATAACAATATAAAAGGTTCTGAATATAGAAATGACTTTGTTGAAATGGGAGAGATGATTGAATATACACCACTCAGTAAAGATAATGTGGGTTCGATAGAATTTGATTCAAAAAAACCACACATTTTAGAATTTCAGATAGACTCAACGGATAGAGGGTTTACGCAAAATATGGTAGGTGGACAAATCATCATACCGAATATGTATAAGATTACAGGTAATGAAGATACAACAAATGAAGATGTTAATCCTGAAAACACAGGTAATGGAACTCTACAAGGACAACTTGAAGGTGGAGCAGCAACAGATTTTCTTGATATGACAAACGAAGAATTAATTGATATATTATTAAATGACCCTGACCCAAATGAAAGAGAATTGGCAGACGGGGCATTACAAGAAAGAGCAAACGAACAAAGATAGAAAATGGCAAGAAGAGGATTTATAGATAAAGATATTGCGAATAGAGGAGCACGAGGTGGTTCTTCTGAAGGTGCTAATGCAAAAAGGCAGGTAAGAAACAATCAAGTCATTACTGGTGTGAGAGCAAACGTGACATCACCAGCAAGACCACCATTGGTAAGACCTACACCACCGCCAGCACCACCAGCAACAGATACATCTACTCCAGGAAATGCTGCAGGAAATATTGCAGCTGCAATCGCAACAAGACCAAGTCCACCAGTAGTGATTCCAACACCACCACCATTTATTCCAACACCACCACCAATATTTATACCAACACCGCTCCCACTTCCACAATCAACGATTACAGGAACGACAGGACCACTTATGCCAGGACCAGGCAGTGGTAGAGATGGAGCAGAAAATACATTTGGTGCACCACCACCAAATACAGAAATATTTCCAGGACCAGTACCAATTCAATCATTACCATTAGGTCCAGTTGATATAGACATAATTACAGAAGGCGGTTCAGGCGGAGATGAAGCAACTAATAATCAATTACCAATACCAGAAGATACAAGACCAGGTGGAATCGTAGGGCCAAGTGGTATTAGGACAGGTCCAGAATTTACACCACCACCACCACCAATAGAATTTAATCCACCATTACCAGAATTAATAGAGGAAATAGTTGAGATAGCACTTCAAACACCAAAGGAAGACCCACCAGCGCCAGTTCAAACAACGGTACAAATACCTGAACCAAAGCCATCAACACCAGTTGTGGCACCACCAAGACCAAAGATTAAAAAATCAACAGATATACCTACGCCAAAAGTTGGGTATATTCAGAAACCAAATGGATTTATAAAAAAACCACAAGAGCCAGTAGTAGATGTTGTATTTCCACCAAAAGTAACAGGTCCTGGTTCACCAACAAAGCCAGGTGGATTAGCAGGAACATTAGTCGGAACAGGTAAACCAAAAGTAACTGCACCAACTGATGACGCAGGTGCAGTAGTAGGACCACAAGTATCTGAACCGAAGCCAGTAGTAGGAACACCGGGTCCAACATTTAAAGGTTCTGATACAATTGTTAGACCTGATGGAGTAACAGAAATTCTTGGACCAGGCGGAGTAGTCTTGGAAGAGATTGGATTACGAGGACAAATAATTGTTGACCCAATTAAAGACGCAGGATTTGACCCGAAAGACCCACCAGATAGTATTAAAGCATTACGAGATGAGTTCGCAGAACACGTTGAAAGTGGTGCAGATGAGGCAGGTGAAGTATTTTATGTATCGGAAGAAACAAAAGAAGAATTAATTAATGACGGATTAGGAGATGTTGGTGGAGCATTGACCGTAAAAGACCAAGCAGAAAAAATGGAAAAGTTAGCACCAAATGGTGATGTAAGTAACTTACCATCAGGACTTGCAGTATTACAAAATGATTTAGTTAAAAAGGGAGTTATAAAACCAAATTTAGAAGTTGCTCAAACAAAAACACGAGGAACAAAGAAAGCAATTGAAAAGGTTGTTATTCCAGAAGTTGTTCAAGCTCAATTAACACCAAGAGATTATTTAGCAACGATAGAAGAAGTGTTGGATACAAATCGTATTCGTGTTTCATTATCTTATAATGACGGAGTAAATCTTTACAAACATAAAGGTGAAGACCAAGTATCAAATAAATTTAAAGGATTTAGAGTTAATTATGTAAAGAATAATATTGAACGATACAAAACATATGTTAAAGTTGGAAACCAATATTATTTGGTTACTAATAGTAAGTTGGGTATTGACGGAAAACAGAGAATTATTAAAACAAAACAACCACTTACAGATGATGTAGTGGATGGAGAAAAGTTTACATTTGTAGAAAAAAGACTTCCTAATTATCGTGATAGAGTTAGATTAGAACCTTTCCAAGACACGCCAAATGATGGGATATTTTTAAGATTACCAAATTTTAATTCCATAGATAATCCAATTAATTTTCAAGGAACACAATATGGAACACATACTTCACTAACAAGTGATAATGATGAAGACGCTCGTGATATCGAAAGAATATTGGTATCGGGTAGTTTATTAAATGTTCAACCAAATATTGATTATCAAAAAACTACAACAGACTTGAATCTTGAACCAGACGATTTAGGTTTTGGAAACTTCGTTCATTTTTCAAATGCAGAATCAAGACTTAGTAATTTTAGAGATAAGTTAGAATTAATTGAAGGATATACAACTACAAGTGCTTCTTTATTTGAGTTAACAGGTTCGGGTTCATTCCCAGCGATTAGTTCGGAAATGGATGAAGTGCAGGCAAAGATTCAAAGAGTTAAAAATTCCTTTGACCCATATGAACATTATTTATATTTTGAAAGTTCATCTTATGTGAGTTCATCAGACGGACAATTTCACGATACAAGTTGGCCTAAGTCAAATTCATCATCACCATATACATTACAATCGGTTTCTGCAGCAGCGAGTTGGTATAACAATTTAATATCAAGCGCATCAGATTATGACCAAAGAAATATGAATTCATTACGAAATTCATTACCAGAACACATTTATGCAGATAGTGAAAACAATGTATTCTTAGAATTTATGGATATGGTAGGACAACAATTTGATGAAATATATACATATGTAGATACCTTTACGGATATCAACAAACGAGTTGACAAAATATCAGAAGGTATATCAAAAGATGTTGCACGAGAATATGCAAGAGCTCTTGGATTAGAATTATATAGTGGTAATGATTTATTAATATTACCAGAGTATTTGTTGGGTAAAGAATCTGATGGAAGTGCTTTATACGAATCACCACAAGAAGAAGTTACTGAAAAGATATGGAAACGAATATTAGCCAATCTACCATTTTTCTTAAAATCAAAAGGAACAGAAAGAGCAATTAAAGGATTATTAAATTGTTATGGTATCCCAAGCACAATGTTAAGAGTTCGTGAATATGGTGGACCAGATAAAGGAACGAGAGTTAATTATGAGATTAAACGAAAATTTACAAGAGCATTAGACTTCCATTCAGAACAATACATTCAAACACGTTGGACAGGTAGTAATGCTGCAACTGAAGATGGATTAAATCCATCAACAATAGAATTTAGATTTAGAACACCTTCATCATCAAATCAAGTATTATTACAAAAAGATAATGACTTTGCTATTGCACTACAAGACAATGGTTCAACGGATGACTATGGACATTTAAAATTCCAAATTAGTTCTTCTGGTTTTGATGAGGGCGCTTATATTACATCATCAGAATTACCATTTTACAATGACGAGTTCTGGTCAGTAATGTTGACAAGAAAAGATACAGACGGAAACGAATTCACACACGACAATGCACTATCTCAAAGTGTGTATGAATTGACAACTAAACAATTCGATTCAACAAGACAAAAGATTTTATACACAGCAAGTGCAAGTTTACAATCACATACTTCAAGTTTAGCAACCGATATAAACAATATAACGGGTAGTAGATTAAATGCAGCATTCACAGGTAGTGGATTTGTTTACCTTGGTGGGCAAAATACAGGATTTGGTTCAAGATTTACGGGTTCATTAATGGAGTATCGTTTATGGGGTGAACCATTATCACAGAGTGTATTTGACAATCACGTCAGAACACCAAAATCATACAATGGTAATTTTTATTCATCATCATATGATGAATTACTATTAAGACTTCCATTAGATGAAAATATAAACTTTACAGGTTCAAATACAGCATTAACGGCATCAAATCTTGCACACAATAAAGAATTATATCAATCTCTTACAGGATTGATTACAGGTAGCGCAATCAATAATTTTGCAAATAATTCATTTAGAAGTATAGTTGACCAAGAAAAGTTAAGAATTCCAGATGTCGGTTCAAGAAGACGAAACGCAACTAAGATTAGAATTGAAGATACAACATTACCAACTGATGAAAGTGGAAGTAAAGTATTGTCAGTAGATAAACGAAATGAAAAATCATCAGATGACTTTGCACCAAATGATAGTAATCAATTGGGTATTTATTTTTCACCTATTGATGTAGTGAATGAAGATATTATATATAGTGTAGCAGATTTTAATTTTGATGATTATATCGGTGACCCAAGAGATGAGAACAAAATACAATATAAAGATTTAGGACATATAAGAAGACAATATTTTAAACGATATAACAACTCAAACAATTTTTGGGATTATTTAAGAATATTAAAATTTTATGATTCAAGTGTATTTGATTCAGTTAAAGCATTACTTCCAGCGAGAGCACGAACAGATTTAGGTGTATTGATTGAACCAAGTATATTAGAACGTTCAAAACAGGTAGTTGGTAGAGATATAGAATTTGATAATCAATATTTTGAAAACGCAAATCATTTCGGAGATGGAATACAAGTAACGAGATTTATAGAAAGTGGTTCAGACAATTACTTCAAAACAAGTGGAGAATACACAACTTATAATGGAGAAATTAATTTAGCATTCTTTGATACAGGTTCATCAGTTGGATTCTTAGGTAATCCATCATTAGTGAAATTAAATCAAATAGATAAACGAAGTGTATTCGGAACACTATATGCAACATCAAGTATTACATTAGGTGGAACAGATACTATTTTTACCGAAACACTACAACCTAATATTACGGGTTCAAGAATATCAGAGAAAAATCAAGTAGAACAATTCTTTTATTCAAGTTCATTTAGCGCATCAATCGGACCAACATTATCATATAGTTCATCATTCGATAAATCAGAATTTGCAAGTATGGCAGAAACAACTAACTTGTTTAGAGCATTCGTTCAAGGAACATTATTAACGAGAGATAACACAATTGATGGTGGTGAGCCAGTAGAAATTACAGAGGTAGCACCAACCGTATTAAAGACACAAGAATCAGAAACAGCAAAATTAAAAGTAGAATAAAAAACATATGGAAAATTTAACTTTCTTATATTTATTACAGAAGAAGAATAGTTATATAATTTCCACAGGAGCAAAATAAATGGGATTTTTAGACAACACAAGTATAACAGTAGACGCAATTTTGACCAAAAAAGGTCGTGAACTTTTGGCAAGAGGGCAAGATGAATTTAGAATTACAAAATTTGCATTAGCAGATGATGAAGTAGATTACAATCTATGGGACACATCACACCCGAATGGTTCAAACTATTACGGAGCAGTGATTGAAAATATGCCTTTATTAGAGGCGTTCGTAGATGAAAATCAGCTAATGAGATATAAATTAACAACACTTCCAAAGGAAACAGCAAAACTTCCTATATTGGAATTACCAAGTCCATCATTAACTTTCAATGGAGCAGGTATTACACAAACCGTTTCACCAAATACCCGTAATGGTATGGATAGTTCATATACATTTACATTATTTAATGCAGATGTTGCGAACTTATCTTTAAGTGGTGGTTCAGCAGCCCCACGACAAAGAAGATTCTTACCTAATGGTGAAGTAGAACAAGACTTTGGTGGTAGAGCAACTACACCAGTATTCTTAAATGAAGCAGAAAGAAAACGTTCTATTACAGTTGTTGGTAAAAGTGTGAGAGTTATCTCAAGGTCTTTAACAACACTAACAAATACTAACATTTCAGTTACGGGTAATCAGTCAGGTGCAAATTTCACAATATCGTTAACCGTAAAAGCTGACCCAAGTAAATTATAAGGAGTATAAGTAATGGCATTTCAAAGATTTAACAGAGCAAATGATGTAGTTGAGAATCAACGAACTACAATCTCAAGTGGATTGTGGAGTGGTGGTTCAGGAACATTAACCTCATTTTATACTCAATCAACAAACGGAGCTGCAACAGGTTCGTTCTTAGAATTATATAACGAAGACCCAAATCTATCAAGTTCAGCAGAAGTCCAATTCGCAGTTGGATATGCACACTATGATGGAAGTGGTTCAGCAGGAACTGTAACAAAATTAACATCAGGTGGTAGAAATACAGCTGCACTTTATAGTCAGTTTAGAAATGTATTGTTAGCACCAAACACAGATAAGTTTGAATTTACAAATTCACCAACCGCATCGGGCGACAAAGACTTTTATTTTGTTTCTTTTCAAAGAGCAAGACAAAGAGAAAAGATTGACCCAGGTAATTGGGAATTACAATTAAGTGGTGAATTACCAATTCACCTATCAGGTTCATCAGTTAGATTAATTGATGATAGTGGAGCAACAACAAATCCTACCGTAAATCAAGGTGGTAGAGTATTTAATGTAGTTAGTGGTTCTATTGCAAATGGTGTTCATAAAACAGCAGCAACAGAAACACAAGCAGGTGCATTTGGACTATTCTATCCTGACTTAGGATTGATATTGTTAAATGCTATCAAGACAGAATTAACAGGTGGTTTAAGACCTTTAAATGACAGAAGTGCAACAAACTTCGCAAGTAGGTCACAAGCATTCTATAATGCTATTGATTCTGGTTCATCATTTACGGCTCGTAGGGAAGAAGAAATTAGTTCAACAAATTACTTTGTTCGCGCAAATAACAAGAACTTTAATTTTAGCACTAATCCAACTTACGCTACTCAATCTGATGGTTCATTAACACAAGCAACTTTTTATAAAGACCCGAAAACTTTTATTACACAAGTAGGTTTATATAATGATGATAATGAATTATTAGCAATTGCTAAGTTATCAAAACCAATATTAAAATCATATTCAAGGGAAGCTATTATAAAAGTGAAACTTGATTTTTAGGACAAACTAATGTTCAAAAATCTTGACCCACAAGACGTATCAAAGAAGTCTTTTCAGACATTCAAAAACTTCACATTCAATAACAATGATAGTGGGAGTGGTGTATTTGCAGTAAAAGCCCGTAGTGGTTCTTTATTCAATTATGTTAGCGCTTCTGACGATGTTACAACAATAACAACAGGTTCAATCTCAACAAATTATTTTTCATTACCGAATTGGTATTTGTTAAATAATCTATTTTATTCTTCACACGGACAAGATTATGTAAATCCAGAAGTATCAAATAGACAACTACATTTATCAGCATCAGTAATTAGTGTTGGTAGAGAATTGTTTGGTGAACAGATTAAACCAGGTTCAGTAATTTTATCCGATACATCATTGGGAGCTACAAGAGATATACGAGACGACGCAGAAGGTAATCTTTACGACAATGCTTTTTCAGCAAGTTTCGCAGCATTTAAATCAGGTTCTAAAGTGAATCAAGTTTTACCATTTTCCGTAACGGGTTCATCAACACGAGGTAGTGGTAGTGTAGTGGGAAATGTATTTTACGAACAAGGATTATTAGTATTTACAGATACTGGTTCATATCGTGAAACAGGACACGGAACAGGTTACACATTAAAATATCAAGCAACACAAACTCACTATGAATATGAATATCGTATACGAGTTAAACCACGTGAATACAATACAACAACAAATATCAGTACAACACCAGATAGAAGTGGTAGTATGACAATGGTAGAGGGTGTTGTATCTATGTCTAACTTCTTTCCACCAAGTCATTTACCGACTGGACAAGGAACTGGAAGTTATGCTACATTTTATAACGCAGTAACTGAATCATTATCATTTAC
>Ga0114997_10001851_pt1 | contig 17301 bp, 11 predicted proteins | sample ArcticOcean_MG_C_2_FD_87045 | JGI IMG/M metagenome (GOLD analysis project Ga0114997, IMG submission 87045) | Marine microbial communities from western Arctic Ocean - ArcticOcean_MG_CB4_136 | ecosystem: Environmental > Aquatic > Marine > Oceanic | place: Arctic Ocean: Canada Basin | collected...
AGACACCGCAAGCTGTTGAGAGACAACATCCAAGGCATCACGAAGCCGGCGATCCGTCGTTTGGCGAGACGTGGTGGCGACAAGAGAATCTCTGGTTTAATCTACGAAGAAACCAGAGGTGTCCTGAAGGTGTTCTTGGAAAACGTTATCCGTGATGCGGTTACGTACACCGAACACGCCAGAAGAAAGACGGTCACCGCCATGGATGTCATCTACGCGTTGAAGAGACAAGGCAAGACCTTGTACGGCTTCGGCGGTTAAGCGTTGTCATTTGTATTCTTTCCGCTCTAAAATTCGGGAACAGTTCAAACAACGAAACACAAAAATTGAAGATTCTTATCTTCACCATCATACTTCACGTATAAGATACTCTCCACACACACACACACACACATGACATACGCGCTTTCTTTGTTTTCTTTCATCTTCATCGCGTAATTATTATACAAAACAACGTTTTAAATAGGTAAAATTCGTTTGTAATTACGCGTATACTATTCTTCTATAACAAGTTTAAAATTTACTAAGAATAACCAACAATAACAAAATCAGCGGTTCAGAAACTTTGGATTGTTCCAACTCAAGACGTCCGGATGCACGCTCTCTCGGACAACCTCCAATCGAAATTTCCATCGTTTACTCAGATTTGCATTCAAAGTCTTTTTATTCAGCTGGTACATGCTTTCCAACGTCGCGAACGTTTGCGCAAAGTGCGGCGAGTTTGGGAAAATACGCATTGAACTCCTGCAATGCATCAGTAAAAGTTTGAATAATTCGACGCCGTCCGAGCTCTCATCGTCGCAATCTTTAACGTAGTCTAAAACAGCCTCTCTGGTGACAAATGCCTGCCAATGATCGTCTCGCATCAACGCTTTTCGCATGAATCTATACACTTGAATAGGCGTCAACAGTTCTTGCGATAACGCAGCTTTGACAAATTTATATCTCCACGAATATTTCGTTCGACGCGATTCGTTCCATCGCAACAACTCGTCGTCTTCGGACGCGCTCGTATCGCTTTCATCGCTATCGTGTGAATACTCGTCGTCTTCGGAAGAAAAGTCGTCGTCTTCTTCGTACATCGAGGAAGAGGATGAACTACTCTCTCCTTCCTCTTCGTCTTGGTCACTCTTGTGGTGATTTCGACGACGGTGTCTACGGTTTTTCCTGTGGCCATTCTCCATCATCAAGAGCGAGGCATCTATGCTTAGCTCGCCGGTATTTAAATCGAAGAGCTTTTCGAATCCAGTTTCGTTAGAACACGGCATGTAAAACCACCTCGGATCCGTCGGTGGTTTCGCCACGGTGGATATTTTCGCCGTCAGCGATACTTTCGCCTCGTCTTCGCATCGCAAGCAGTGGCATTCGAAACCAAACTGTTTCCTAAGAATACCTCGTCGAATATCTACGGGCACCCAAGTTAAAATCGGCCCCGCGTAGTTAATAGTCAACTCTTCCCCGGCGCGAATATCGCGCAAACTATAAATCGAACATGCCTCGTCGACCGTGTTTGATACCGCGCAATTCGGATGACAGGAGTGATTAAAATGCTGAGAAACCGTATGCGTACTCAAAAGCTTGTAATGCACGTAAGAGTTTCGCTTTTCGACGCCACCGAATTGCGTAGGTTTCAAAATATTTCGAACTTGGCCAATTGCGGTCTTTTCGATTTGCTTTTCTATTCTCTCCCACGTTTCGCTCGATATCGAGTACTCATCCTCGTCTTCAAGTTCACCTTCTTTTGCTTTACTACTACTATTATTATTATCACGATGACCAGCGCCAGTATTATCACCATTTTTTGCCTTGGCTTGCTTCAGAAGTTTATTCCTTCTGTTTTCCTCTTCTTCTTTGCGCAAAAACGCGTTTCGCGCCTCAACCTCCAACGCTTTTTCCGTCAGACTCGCTTTCGCCGCCTTCAAACTCTCGTACTCTCCACTCACCTCTACTTTCACGTATTCTCTCACGAGCTCTGTAATCGCTGGCACGGTCGTTTTTGCGATAACTCCGACGCCTTTGTGCGACATTTTCTCTCCGATAAACCTCACGCTTTGTATCTTTGACCAGTTTGGTGTCTTTTTCACATTCTCTTTCAACTTCAGCTCGCTCTCGTCGTCCGGGGCTATTTTCCTCGCGTGTCGTCTCCGACTGTCCCTACGCCTCTTTTCTTCTTGTTCGGAATCGTTATCATCCGAGAATAGCAGCGAGGTTTTCCTTTGCTTCGTAGTATTGGCACCATCGCGTTGTTCATCATTATCATCCTCTCCTCCTCCTCCTCCTCCTCCCAAGGGTTCCCAGTTTCGCATCGTCGTTCTGCTCGTAGGATCAATGCTCGTTCCACTCGCCATCTCTCGACGCTTCAACCTTGCGCTTCACTCACTGCTGTCGCCATTTTTTCACGTTGTTATTTATTATACGTATTCTTTGATATTTTGCGCGTGGTGTGTGTGTTGTGTGTGACGGGCGGCTGATGCTCTTTTCTCTCTCTCCTCTCCCACGAAGTCTCTCTCCTCTCCCACGAAGAATGCGAAAAAAATGAAAAAGGTGTGGCCGTGTGCTCACATCTGTTTTTTTACAGAGATATATATAAAAACGCGAAGGAAAAAGTATTGGAAGTTTGACCATTGTGTGGAGGAAAAAGGCGCTCTCGTTTTTCATTCACAACGTTTTTCTTCACTTTCCACTCAAAAGGAAAAGAGAGAGAGAGAGATTGATATTTGTCGAGAGGACAACACTTAATAAAAGCACACGACGCGCGCACGCACAAACCACAAAAGAACGAAACGAGCGGGGGAGCACTTACTTGTTGGAATACATAAAATGTTCAGTTCCCCATTTAAATCGTGGAACCGACAACAAACGCAGCAGGAGGACTCAGAGATGAGAAAAGACGGGGAGAGGTTGTTTGAAGAGAGTAACAACAACACGAACAACAACGCGGTGACGTACAAGGCGCGGTTGATGACGTTTTTCGGTCGACGGAAGAAGAAAACTACTACGGCGGTTCCTCCGAAGAAGAACTTTGAGAAAGATGATGATAATGGAAGAGCATCTCGGGGGGGGAACAACGACAAAGAGAACGACGGTGTTGGTAGTCTCATAAACGAGAAAGAAAGAACAAAAACGACGACGCAATCCACGCAGCAGCAGGAAGTGGTTAAGAAACCGACGCAAAAGCGCGCGCAAAAGTTGAAGGACAACGTCCAAAAGTCAAAGGAAGAGAACGCCGCGAACGCGCGTTTGCGAGAACAGAGAGATTACTTTGACAAAATCGATAAAATGTCGAGTTTGCAAAGCGAGAGCGAGTGTTCGCCTCTGCCGGCGCACCACGGGACGATGAAAAATAACGCTGGACGAAACATGGAGCTGTCACCGCTTGGCGTGATTAAAGCAGTTGGTGGATTAGAATTTGACGGCGTGGATGCAAAGAAGGCGATAAAAGAAACACGCATGGAACAACAACAACAACAAGCGAAAGACGAAGAAAAAGAAGAAGAGCAGGAAGAAGAGTTTTCGTTCCCGACGCCGCAGCAACAACCGCACTTTTTGCTCGGAAACAACGCGACGCCATCGCCGGCTTCGCAAGACAGACGAACGGCAGAGTGGTTAGCTTCCTCGCAATTACCGGCAGTCTCGGAACACGCGCTTTTAGAAAGCGTGAGAAACTTAACTTTAGAGGAGAAGATCGACGAAGAATGCGAAGACGAAAAGGAAGCGCCGTCGTCCTCCTCGTCGCCATCTTCGATAAGGGAGACAGAATCCATCGCGCAAACAAAATCGCAGTCGTACAAGTCTCCGTTTAACAAATCAACTCGTTCGTCGCGACGAAGAACGTCCTCGGTGCACTCGTACCATTCGATTCACGACTATAAACCAGTCTTGGCGACGAAGAACGCGCATCGCGTGAGCGAAGGAAGTTTGCCAAAGGAACAAAGACGCTCGTCGCTTGGCGGCACGATACGAAAATCTATAGTTGGTCTGCAAGCTACGGTCGCGAATGCAGATATACAGTCACCACTCGTCGAAATCGAGAATGAAGAAGAAGCAGAAGAAGAAGAAGAGAAAGAAGAGGCTGCAGTTGAAAAGACTGACGAAAAATTTGCCATCACGAAAGAGGAATCGAGTGAGCTCGGACCACTTGAGGCGCTTCTCAAGGAATGCGAGCAATCGCCAGAAAACGTCAAGACGGTCGCAGATGAAGTTAAGAAAGCGAAAGATCCAAACTCGAAGAAAAATTCGCTCACGATCGAGAAAATTGGAGAAGGAACGTACGGCGAGGCATACATGTGCGACAACGTCGTTTTGAAAGTTATGCCCATTAGCGACGAGAAGAAGGAGACCAGTGCAAACACGAAAAGAGGTAAAGAAAACGTCGAAAACGGCGCAGAAGAGAAAGAAGGAGAAGAGGACTACCCCCAAATGGTCGCTTCGGAGATCAGAGCGGAAGTTGCAGTCGCAAAACGCTTGACGAAGTTACAGCCGCACCTCGTCGCGCCAAAGGCGAAAAACGTCACGGACGGCTTCGTCCCGCTCGACCGCGTCGCCATTTGCAAGGGCCCATACGATAAATTACTCCTCAAAGCGTGGGAATCCTTCGATTTTCGCAAAGTTTCCGAAAACGAAAACCCGTCCATGTGGCCAAAAGATCAGCTCTACGTCGTCTTTAGCACGAGAAACGGTGGCATCGACTTGGAAAATTTTAACCTTCACGATTGCAAAGAAGCGTTTTCAGTACTTTTGCAAATCACCGTGGCTTTAGCCGTCGCCGAAGAGGCTTGCGGCTTCGAACACAGAGATTTGCACTGGGGTAACGTGCTCTGCAAACGTGATAAGGTTGATTTGGAGAACGACAGCACGAGAAGAGCGCGATTAAACGGCGTCGACGTGACTTTAGACACGTACGGCGTGACTGCCTCGATTATCGATTTCACGCTTTCGAGAGTTGAAATCAAAGACGAGTCTGATGTCGTCTTTTGCGATTTGAGTTTAGATCCGGAGTTGTTTGAAGGTCCGGAGGACGACGCGCAAAGCGAAACGTACCGCAGAATGCGGAAAGCGTTGAACAACCAGTGGGGCGCCAGTTGCCCGCAAACCAACGCCTTTTGGTTGCACTATTTAGCAGACACACTCTTGACGAAGAAAGAGTTCAAGATGAGCCCAAATCAAAAGCAATCGCTCGCAAAGTTCCGAATGAACTGTTTGCAGTACGAGTGCGCCGCAGACGCGATTTGGGATCCGCTCTTTGCTGGAATGTGGTCCAGCGGAAGGAAATAAAGTTTTTCAATAGAGTGCTGCGAGAGGAACGAAGCGAAAGCTTCTCGGAGCGGCGAGGACAAGAGACTGTGAGAGAGAGAGAGAGAGAGAGAGAGACAGAAACAAACAAATACACAAAATACTTAATCACCATGTAATTCTACTATATCTATACATATCATTCTCACTCACTCACTAACTATGCGCGCGACCTCGAAAGGCGTCCCCCCACTTCTCCTCCTTCGTTTGCGTCTTGGTGAGCACCCATTGCGACTCCCCCGCCGAATTTATCGATTTGACTCGTACGTGGAACCGCATGTTCGGTTGTAACTTTTCGATGAAAAAGCTCCTCTCCGTCCCTTCGTATATTGGCATCCACGACAGAGACCCGAGCGCTTCTTTAATCTCTTTCCTTTGCGGTTCTATCTCCAACTGATAATAGTCACAGTTACACTCCGACGTCTCTTCTCCGCTTTCCCAAGATACTTTTAACGTTGTCGAAGTTGCCTCGACGCGCACGTATTCAGGCTCCCTGGGAGTAACAGAGTACAAGTGCGAGAGCGCGTACTTCTTCATCTTTCGATACGCTGTGCCTATACTATTCATGCTCTACTACTACTATTATTACTACTCCTGCTACAACTCAAAAGGTACAAAAAGAGGAGGCACACAGCTGGGATGGATGTTTGAAGATTTTTAGTCAAACAACAAACACTTTTTGTGACATCACTTTTTTCTTTCTTTTCATCCAAACGACAGACGACAACGAGCGGGCGGGCGGGTATTTATTACGACCCTCACCTCACTTAAAATGTCTTCTTCGAGAAGAAAATCAGAAATAGTCACCTTACAGTTTGGCGAATACGCCAATCACGTCGGCGCGCACTTTTGGAACTTCCAAGACGAGCTGATTGGATTATCATCGTCCACATCCGGAGGAGAAGAAGACGACGATTCATCAGACGACGAGGAGAAAAAGAGGAAAAATGTATTAGCGAACCAAAACCGGTTCAACGCGATCGACCACGAGTGTTTATACCGCCAAGGGGAGACGAGACGAGGGGAAAGAGTACAAACGCCGAGATTAGTCGCGTACGATCTGAGGTCGAGTTTAGGTGGCGTCAAGCAGTTGGGGTATCTCTGCGACGAAGGAGATGATTTTTTTTCTTCAACTGTTTCTTCTTCTTCTTTGTCTTCTTCTTCTCAAATTGCGCTGAAAACGTGGACGGGCGAGATGCGAGTGCACGAACAACCGCGAGCGAAGAAGTCGGAATATCTGAGACGATTAGAAGAAGAAGAAGAGGAAGAAGAAGAGGTAAGAGGAGAGGAAATAGATGTTGAAGAAGAGAAAGAAATAGAAGAGGATGATGATCGAGAAAAGAGGAAGGAGAAGAACGGTGGCGTGGCTGTAGTCGCGGCGGATGACGTTGAAAACGACGGGTCAGATATCGACCGGCTCGTTGAAGCGGCGAAGAAGCTCAAACACGACGCAATGCACTGGACGGATTTTTTGAAAGCGTTCTTTCATCCAAGGACGGTACAAGTTGTGGATGGAATCTTTGAAACGTCGTCGGAGGGAGTGAAAAGCTTCGCTGGATTTGGCGAAGGCGCCAGTTGGGCAATGGAACTCGATCGAAGAGAAAATCTCAGAGAAGACATCAGAAAGTGGGTCGAAGAGTGCGATTATTTGCGCGGGTTTCATGTTCTTGTGGACGATCATTCAGGATTCGGAGGTTTATGCGAAAAAGTGCTCGAAGAGGTGAGAGATGCGCACGGTCAAGGCGTTTCCATTCTGACGTTTTGTTGCCGCAAACCGCGCAACGATGAAGGAAGGAGAAACCATGAAGAAATCAAAATAAACAACGACGGGGACGACGACAATAACGAATTTTTAGAAATCACGCAGAAACGAAACGATGAGCGACGCCGCATGTTAAACGACGGATTATCGCTCGCGCGAATCTCGCCTCTCACGGACGCGTACATTCCTCTGTACGGTTCGCAACCGAACGGGCAACAGCACAGCGCGTATCAAACGTCTGCGAGAATTGCAACTGCTCTCGATACTATCACGACGCCGTGGCGACTTAAATCCACGGATGGATTTGAATCTTTCGTCGGAGCAGAAACTGTGGCAACGTTTATCGGCCGCATGCAATCGCAAGCCAACGCACCCTTCCTCCAGACGTCCATGTTTACGCGAAGAGGCGACTTTGCGTTTGAAGAAGACAAAATATCCTTAATGGAGCCGCTTTTTACTTCTTCTTCTTCTTCTTCTCCACAACGAAGAAGAAAAGCTTCAAACGAAAGCGATGGAGAAGATGAAGACGCAGAAGAAGCTTTGGCAGAATCGCACGTCATTCGTGGAGCTCCGTTTGGCCAGTCTCGCCGCGTGTGCGAACAACTCGAGGAACGCCTACGTTCTGGCCAACGCGTGGCCGGAATACCAATCGGGAGATGTGTTGCTGGTGCGTCTTTACCACTTCCAATGACGTATCCTACTGACGATAACGTCACGAGCAAATCTCCTCTACTCAGCGTTCACGCGATGACGAGACAAACGAGAACCCAGGAGAAGATGCTTTCGGAAAAAGCAAACAACTTTGAGCGAGCGTCTCGCAACTCTGGCGGGAAAGCCATGCTTTCATCGTGGGGATACGACTTTGACGAAACGTGCGAGATTGTCGAGCGCATCAGAACAGATGCAAAACGGTACGTGGACGACGACTTATAGCAAGTAGACATTAGATAATTAGGTGTATACAAGTATATATATTTATAATAGAATAGACAATCAAGAGCTATAAAAATTTATGTGCGCGCAGATCCAAGGAATACAAAGTACACAGGGGTGGTGTCTCCTTTTGCCCTCGTATAATGAAAAGATAAGAAGAAATCCAACATTGCATTTGTAATCTTCTTTCCGCGCACACCGACTACGAAGAAAATACGATGATCCATCATTACTTCTTCATTCTGTTCCACGTCGAGTGCGTTTTACCCGCCGGGGCCAAAACCTTACGTCCTTTCTTCATTCTTGCCTTCAAAACTCTTCTTCCGTTTGGCGTCGCTTTTCTCGCAAAAAACCCAGATTTTCTCGCCGACTTTCTTCTGGTACCACCCAAAGTGCAACCAAGGGATCGGCCACCGGCCGTAATGACTAAAGCACCGCGTCCGTTACTCGCCGACGGGGTGACTCGTTTGTTGAACGCAAAAACGGACGCGTTCCCAACCGTTTTCTTCGCGGACAAAGACGTGGGTGAGGATGACGACGTTGAGGTTTTTGAGGTGGAGGATTTCAAGCTCATTCTCGTCATCGCCGCGGTCACGCAACTCGCAGATACAGTAAAAGCAGACATTATTGTGTTGATGTTTGTTTTCTAAATTTCTAAATTGACTCGATTATATCTTCTTAAGACGCGTATGAATTTCGCGTCGTGTGTGTGTGATATATGATGCTACCGCGTTCTTTTTTTGACGGAATCGAGCTAGGGCGTTTGGCAATTTTCCTCTATCCTCTTCTTGTCCCAAAACCATCCAAAAACACACAAGAAAGAAAACAACCAACCACATCAACCCAACCGACTGACTTTTTCATCATCGAAGAGAGTGTTTAAAATCTTTTTCGGAAAGCGCGCTTTAAAGTTCACACCCGAAGCGAGAAAACCTCATACACGCACACGCAACACAGATAACAAAAATGTCTTTCGCAGTTTCCTCCTTTGTTGGCACCAGAGTCGTCGCTAAGACGAACGTCCGCGCCTCTGATTCCTCGAGAAGAGCGTCGGTGCAAGTCTTCGCCGAAAGAAAACTCTGGTACGAGTTCTCGTTCTAATTTTTTTTTTTGTAAATCATCGCTCGAGCGCGCGCGCGGTGGAGAGTGCGATTTCACCTAGATTTCAATCGATCTGTCGACGGAATTGGATGCCATGGCATTCGACGAGCGTTTTCTCATGAACGGATTGAACGATTGGATGTCGCATCTCGCCTCTTTTCGCGCGATTGGTGTTCGCGGAACATTATTTTTTTTAAGCACCATCTGGAAGCGGAGAAGATACGGAGACGAAAGAGTATCTTTCAACTAAAGAAAGGCTGTCGTTCCCAAAGAAAGAAAGCGATTTTTTCCTTTTCTCTCGCGCGCTATATGTTGTTCCTTTGATCATCATCATCTGTTCTGTGTACGATTTGAGAGTGCTGACACTAACGAAATCTCCTCTTCATTCACATAATCATCACAGGTTGCCGAACATCAAGACTCCGGACTACCTCGATGGTACCATCGCGGGTGACTACGGTTTCGACCCGCTCGGTTTAGGCTCCGATCCGGAACGCTTAAAATACTACCAAGAGGCGGAATTGATGAACGCTCGATGGGCGATGATGGCGGTTGCCGGCATCTGCACGACCGAAGCTTTGGGCATCGAATCTAAGTGGTACATGGCTGGCCAAGAAGACTACGGTTTCCCGATCAACGCGCAGTTGGCTGTTTTGTTTCCGACCATGGGTTTCTTGGAAACGAAGAGAATCACCGGCTGGTTGGCGACGGGCAAGTCTGGCGTCAACGAAACGTTTCCGTTTGACCCGTTAGGAATGGGCGCTGACAGTGATTCGATGAAGTTGAAGGAGATCAAGAACGGTCGCGCGGCGATGATTGCGTTCGTTGGCATCTGCGTCCAAGCGTTGGTGTTGAGAGAGGGTCCGTTGGCTGCGTTGCAAGACCACGTCGCGAACCCGTTTGGTAACAACTTAGCGACGAACGTCATGAACCTCCCGATCAACTTGGCGTAAATTTATACACACATAGAAAAAGAGAGAGAGAAAGAGAGAGAAGGAGAGAGAGAAGGAGAGAGAAAAGGAGAGAGAGAGGGTGCAGAGAGAGAGGGTGCAGAGAGAGAGAGAGAGCAGAGAGACAGAGTTATGCTGATAAAACTTGTTGTAATACAAACCAAAACTATAGATGCAAAATAAAGAAAGTTCCGGAACGAAAAGCGCAAAACAAAAACAGCACAAAACAAAAACAAAATGTCGCCGACGACGGACACTTCTGTCGTCGTCCACTGTAAATTCGCCTCCGAGGACGAGTCGAAGACGATTTCGATATCTTTACCTCCCTCTGTCCCCGCGACGGTTCGAAAAGTGTGCGAGCAATTCTTATCCGAGCGCGCGGACGTTCAACAGTTGATACAAAAGAAAGGAGGCACGTTTGAAGGATTTAACGTCTGCGCTTTACCGAGGAAAGAAGAAGCGACGACGACGACAATAACAACAATAAAAACAAAGAAGGAAGAAGACGAAGAGGAAAGAAATCAGTCCACCATCAACGGGTTATCCGTCAGCGAAGCGTCGACTGTTTTAGACGATGCGAAAGTGTTACAAAACAACGATCGGGTCACGATGGCGTTGACGAAAGAATATAACTTGAAGAGTTTGAATCCGGTGAGGAAATATACGGTTGGTTCTTTCCACGGGACGAATTTACCGAAATTTAAAAGCGGGAAACAAGCTGCGGTAGAATGGCAAATGCGAAGGACGATTGACGAGGCGAACCCGACGGTAGCCTCTGGATTATCTTTAGTTGGAGGAAAAAGACAAGCGTTTGTCGGCGCGAAAGAGAAAGGACAAAGCGCAAAGTTTTACATTTTGAAAGCGCAAAACACGAACGATTTCTGCGCGTTGCCGATGGAGACTTGGTATAATTTCAGACAGCTGATGTCGAGAAAAGTGCTAAATTTAGAAGAAGCGGAAGAATTGATGAAGAATAAGCAAGATAGGTTGTACGAGACGTCGGCGAAGTTTGTCGGAAGCGGGGCGAACAACGCCGATTTAGACCGGTTTTCGGATTCGGATTCAGAGGACGATATCGTCAATCCAAAGTCCAGACGAAACAAAAAAAGGGGAGACGACACGGACGACGAAGACGAAGAGAACGGTGGGAAAAAGAGAGGAAGAAAGCGAGGCGGCGGCGGCGGGAAGAAGAAAGGCGATGACGAGGACGAAACGAAAGAGAAGAACGAAGACGGCATCGGCGAAGGATGGGAACACGATCAAACGTATTCCGACGACGAAGGCGGAGAAGTCATGGCAACTGCAGACCCGGAACAACAAGAAATAGATAAGCAAAACGCACCAAAACCTCCGACGGCGGATTCCGACGACGAGCTGGATGAAAACGCGCAGAAAATCAAAACGTTGTTAACGAGGCAAAACGCGATTGAAAATAACATCACGGCGGCGGCGATATTCTCGGACGACGACGACGATGATGACGACGACGATATTCCGGAAGATTTCGATCCCGATAAGGAAGAAGTGAACATCGGGAAAACGCGATCCCTGATCGATAAAGTGAAGCAAAAAGAAGTTAGAGATAAACAAGCGGCTAAGGAAGCGGCGGCGGCGGCTAAGGAAGCGACTGCCGAGCAACAGCGAAGAGCGTTAGCGCAGCAACAACAATTGCAGCAAGAACAATTACAGCAACAAGCCACCGCGGCTTCCCAAGGTGTGAAAAGAACGGCATCGCAGGCTGGCATGACGAGTCAAGAAAACTCTGCTCGGAAATCAGCGCAGCGTCCGTTGTCTCGAGGAGCGAGCGCTCTGGGGGTTGGCGGAGACAAAATCAAAGACGAATCGGCCACAAATCCAGTCGAGAAGATTATTCGCGAACTGTTAAAGAAAAATCCCGGTCGCACGACGATGAAAGACATTACCAAAGCGTGCAGAAAGGCTGGATTGGTAAGTTCGGATGCGGGAAAAGCGCAACTGAAGCAAACGATCGAGCGCATATTGAGATTTAGCCAAACAAGCGATGGCGTTATGGTGGTAGCTTTGAAATAATAATAATGATAATAATACTTACTGGGTACCACCATAGGAATACAACACAGTGAGAAAGAAAGAAAGAAAGAAAGGAAGAGAGAAAGACATTTGTAATACTACCAAGAGTAGAATTATAAATATGTGATAGTATGGTACCGAGTAGTAGTTTGATGATGGTGGGAGTTAATCTGTGTTGTGTTGTATTTATTTGTACAGTTCTGGCCAAAAGCTAAAAGAATTTTTTAGTTCGCCAAGGCGTACGTAAACAACCCAAGCATCGCCCCGCTGATGCAAAAGTTAATTTTCGGTCCGATAACTTTCGCTTTCTCGATAAACACGCGTCTCGCGGCGGTTATGTTCCACCAAGCAAACGCCGCGACCGAGGCGTACGCCGCGGACATTTCGTCCCCACCTTTAAATGCAGCTTGGTACGTCATGGCGGTTAAACCGAGAACACCGCCGACTAACCCGTGCGCGATGTACGTCGTATTCTTCGTGTATCCAACGCCGTGATCTTTAAGACTGTATGTAGTTGTTTATATATTATTATTATTTTGATGATGATGATGATGCGTTAGTGCGTACTCATCATAACGAGACCGGGAACAATAAAACAAAATTCGATCGTCAACGAGAATTGAACAAAAAAGGTATTTGCAAATTCAAATTCATTCGCACACGAGAGAAGAAGAAGAAGATATATATATTAAAAGCAAACGTACTATTTCGCCGGCATGAGAATGACGTTGGACGCGTACGCCGCGCCTACGATCGTGTTGATTTTCAACACCGTGTTCAGCGTGATGTTCATCATATTTTCTTTCGTGTGTGTGTTATATTCTTCTAGAAATAAGTTATAACGAGAGAGAGAGATGATTTTTGTTTTTTGTTTTGGCAATTTTTACTCTTTCTGCGTTTTGAAAACTTAAAATTATTTGCATCAGAGTTTTCGATGGTATCAGTACCACCACCACCACCAGGTTCGAATGTGGTATCATTCGAACCGCCGGAAGGGGCAAAAGTCCAACTCGAATTCGATACCAGCTACGCGAATTTCAAAGTCGAACGAAAAGCAGACGAAATTGGAGATGTGAACTTTCCATCGAATTTACACAACGTCGCCGAGTTATTCGGTCAATTACACACGGTGAAAAACGTAACGAACTTGCACCGATGCGTCGAACGGTTTAAGACAATCTTGAAAGAAGGACCGGATGGGAAACAGAATAATCGCATGGGACAAGCAGCCATCGTGTGTTTCAACTGTGGATGTGTCGCTTTGCCTAAAGGTGGCGACGTTGGGATGGAGTGCGCAAACTGCGGGGAGAAAGAGCAGACGAATAAAGTTTTGTGTAAACGAGAAGATGGATCGATGGTTCCTTTGATTGAAAACGGAGTGAAACCGATGACGGAAGAGGAGAGGAGGAAGAAAATAGAGGCGGACGTGGCGATGGCGAGGAAGTTACAGAGTCTCGGTGAAGGCGGTAATAAGAATGGGTAGTGGGGAAAGGGAAATGTACTAGCGTAAACTTGCATTAAAAAAACCAATCATTGGTAGCGTTCGTATCTTCGCCTTCTCTCCTCACTCTCACCGCTACCACTGCTACTACTACTGCTGCTACTACTACTACTACTACTCCTATTGCTGCTCCTATTGCTACTTCTACTACTACTACCACCAAATCTAGAGTTACCACCACCTTGTTCTCTTCTCCTTGTTCTCTCGAATGGCACGTCTTGTCGTCCTCGTTGTCGTCGTCGTTGCTCCCGTTCTTTGAGCTGTTGCGTTCGTTTTGCTTCATCCGCGTTACCATCCGAGTGATTCACGAACCAATCCGGCAAACTCTCTCCGGACTCCATGAAAGCATTTCTTAATTGTTTGTAGATTGGCCCGTTTCCAACCTCGTCTTCAAATCCAGCCACGTATAAGCTCGTCGATGTTCCTTTCTTCCCGGCTCGAGCGGTTCTTCCCAATCGATGGACGTACTCTTCAAAGTCTCGTTTATCCGTCGGTAAGTCGAAATTAATCACGTGCTCGACGAGAGGAATATCCAAACCTCTCGAAGCAACGTCCGTGGCAACTAATAACGATATTTTCCCATCTCGAAAAGCTTCTAACGTTCGGACTCTCGCGCCTTGCGTCAAATCTCCGTGTAGCGCTTCGACTGTAATTTTTTTCTTTAAATCCGAATCCGAATCCGACGACGACGATGACATGGACGATAAACGTTCCTTGAGCCAAATTGCCGTTTTCACTTGTTTGCAAAACACCATTGTTTTCTCGTCACTTTTATTTCTACTTTCTATGGCCTCGAGAAGTAACGGGAATTTATACTCCTTCGGTTCCTTCTCGTCCGTAGCGTTTGTTTTGACGACTTCTACCAGTTTTTGCGTCACGCCGCGAGCCAACGCACCAACGCGTCCAACAGATATCCTCGCGCGATACGGCGACGGACGCGTGTATTTAGAGGCCAAAGTGAGCACTTTTGGTGAAAACGTTGCGGAAAACAAAAGCGTTTGTCGTCCATTCTCTTCCGTTGGAATCTTGCCCCGGTTGCCCAACAAATCTCTCAATTGCGGTTCAAATCCAAGATCCAGCATGCGGTCGGCTTCGTCCAATACTAACAGTCGAACTTCACGCAAGTCAACGTATTCGTCGTCGCAGAAATCGAGCAAACGTCCTGGCGTGCACACCAGAATTTCCGGTCCAAATGCGATGTGTTCGAGCTGTGGCTTACAATTTTCTCCTCCGTGCGCGCACGCGACTCGGAGACCGGTATCGAAACACACTTTGCGCACGTCCAAGTAAATTTGTCGCGCGAGTTCGCGAGTTGGTGCTAGTATAACCACCGAAGGTTGACACGGCGTCGATATTGTCGCTATCGTTTTTGTCGTTGCATCAGTATTGTCCCGTTCCTCGTTCGATGATGTTGAAGTCGTCATCGCGGCACTCTCTCTTTTCTCCGCTTTCCTCTTCAAAGCAATTTCAACAGCCGGTATCGCAAAAGCGAGCGTTTTCCCACTCCCAGTGTGCGCGGAACACACTAGATCTAATCCGCTCATCGCTAACGGTATCGCGTGTTTTTGTATCGGCGTCAATTCGGTGAGCCCCATTCTCTTCTCCACGTTGGTGACAACCGCTTTGTCGTGCGCGGCCAAAGACGCCTCGCTCAAGCGTCGAATGGCAGTTGGCGACGATATCGTGCGTGTGCTCTTACCATCACTCCTTTCACGTGTAAAAGTACATTCACTCTCTTCCTTTCTTTGCTCCTTTCCGTTTTCTTCCCTGTTGTTATTATTCTTATTATGATTATTCTTATTCTTATTCACCACGAGAGACTCTAAATCTACCTTTACCTCCACGTCGTCGTACGTCGTAAACAAATCTCGTCGCTCGTTCTCGACTGTTTCTCTCGGGAACAACTCGCTCTCTTCGTCTGGTAAACATCTCCCGTGACTTCTCGCGCCACCCAAGATCTCCCCGCCAGTCTTCGCCGCTTCTACTTCCTTTAAAAAAAACTCCCTCTCTTCTCGTTTCCGGAGTTTGATTTTCTCTCTCTGCTTCGCCGTCAAAAACTGTTGTTGTCGTTGTTGTTGTTGTTCTTTGTGTTCTCGTCGCGAAGACGAGAAAGACGAGGAAGAAAAGGAAGAAGAGGGTTTAAAAGAGTTTTTATTTTTGTCCTTGCCACCGTTTTGGGTTCCTCCAATTGCGTTTATTGTTGTTCTCGTTGTTGTTGTTCTCGTGACGACGATGCATTCTCTCCGCCTCCTCCTCCTCCAATGATGATGATTTTGTTGACGATATCGAGAAGAAAAAGAGCAACAATATCCACCAAAACTGTTACTATATCCACCAAAACAACTCTTATTATTACTAGTATTAAGCATCGTCGTCTGAATCGTCGTCATCGTCTTTCTGCTCTTATTATTAGACTCGCGTGTAGTGTGTAAATTAGTGTTAAAATTGTGTCGAGAATTGGGTAGACGCCACTAAATAATTCTCCAATTCTCACCCGTCTGTCTCGGAACAAAATGACGACGACAGCAGCGAGTGAGTGGTGGTGGTGTTGCGCGTACTGCCCAAGTAGTCGTCGTAGGAATAGTAGTTTTAGTAGGAGTAGTAGCAGCAATAACAGAAGAAGAAACAGTAGACGAGGATCATCATCAATCTCATCATCATCATCATCATCATCGTCATCATCATCAACGACGACGACATCAACGAATTCGATAAAAAGTGATAAAACTCCTCCTCCTCCTCCTCCTTCTCCTTCTCCGAATTCTCAAACTCCGTTTGTAAAAGTGGACGCGAGAGTGTTCATCGTCGGCGCGGGCGTTGGGACGGGTTCTATACAAAACTTAACCATCCGCGCGGCGAACATCTTGAAATCCGCGGATGTGGTCATTTACGACGATTTAGGCGTCGATAGCGAGGAAACTTTATCTCTGTGCGGAATGAAGTGTAAGAAAATATACGTCGGTAAGAGAGGCGGGAGAGCGGAAAAGAACACATCGCAAGCGGAGATTAACAGTTTGTTGGTGGAGTTGTCGGCGAGCGGGAGATATAAACACGTCGTCCGGTTGAAAGGCGGAGACCCGACTATATTCGGTAGATTAGGAAACGAAATAGAAGCGCTGAAGAAAGCAAAGATAAAGTACGAGATTGTCCCGGGAGTCTCGAGTTTAGTCGCGAGCGCAGCCGCGGTGGGAATGCCGCTCACGGAAACCATGCGAGGCGGGAAACACTTCGCGTGTATTTCCGGCCACGACGCGAAAACAAACCCAGACGCGTTTAGAGATTTAGCCGACGTAGATACGGTCGTCGTATTCATGGGTGGAAAGAACATCGCGAGCGTAGTGGACGCGCTTTTAATGAACCTAACGTTTGGTAGCGAACAAGCAGCCGCGACGACAAAGAGTAGAAGTAGCAAAGCGACCGCGGCTTCCAAGAGAACGAAAAGCACGCCGTGCGCCGTGGTCAGAGACGTAGACGGCGCGAAAGAAAAACGATGGTTAGGTACGCTCGGCGATATCGTCGAGAAAACCGAAGGCGAAAAGTTAAGTCCGTGCGTTTTCATCGTCGGAGAGATTGTTAAATCCGCCACCTTGCACGAGCGTAACATTTACTTGTGATAAAAGAGAAGAAGAAGATCTGAGAGAAGACGAAGAAGAAGAAGAAGAAGAAGAGAGCTTTCAGAATAATACTAATACTACTGTGTGATATTTTTAGCT